>Ga0209976_10000031_pt1 | contig 110136 bp, 125 predicted proteins | sample SumtaG_FD_182806 | JGI IMG/M metagenome (GOLD analysis project Ga0209976, IMG submission 182806) | Deep subsurface microbial communities from Indian Ocean to uncover new lineages of life (NeLLi) - Sumatra_00157 metaG (SPAdes) (version 2) | ecosystem: Environmental > Aquatic > Marine > Oceanic... | reverse complement strand
TTGCGAAGCGCCATGGCACGACCGCCTCGCGCGTGCTCATCACGACAGGCTCGCAGCAGGGGCTCGACCTGCTGGGTAAGGTGTTCATCGATCCGCAAAGCAAGGTGATGGTGGAAACGCCCAGCTACCTCGGCGCCCTGCAATCGTTCTCGCTGTTCGAGCCGGCCTATGCATCGGTACCCAGCGACGACAAGGGCCTGCTGCCCGAAGCGCTGACACCCGAGCTGACCGCCGGCGCGCGCTTCTTCTACACCATCCCGAACTTCCAGAACCCCACCGGCCGCCGCCTGCCGCTGGACCGCCGCCAGGCCCTGGTGGCCGCTGCCCGCGAACTCGGCGTGCTGCTGGTCGAGGACGATCCGTACGGCGAGCTGAGCTACACCGGCGACCAACTGCCGTCGCTGCGCTCGCTCAACCCGGACGGCGTGGTCTACATGGGTTCGTTCTCGAAGATCCTGGCACCGGGCATGCGCCTGGGCTACATCATTGCGCCCGAGCACATCCACTTCAAGCTGGTCCAGGCCAAGCAGGCCTCCGACCTGCACACGCCGAGCTTCACGCAGCGCGTGGCCTATGAAGTGCTCAAGACCGGCCTGCTTGACACGCACATCCCGACCATCCGTGATCTGTACGGCAAGCAATGCGAGGCGATGCTGGATTCGCTCAAGCGCCACATGCCCGCGGGCGTGCACTGGAACCGCCCGGAAGGCGGCATGTTCATCTGGGTGGAAGTGCCGGAAGGCATCGATACCATGGCGCTGCTGGAAAAGGCCGTCGCGCGCAACGTGGCCTTCGTGCCGGGCGCGCCGTTCTACGCCAACGCGCCGCGCCGCAACACCCTGCGCCTGGCCTTCGTGACCGTGCCGCCGGAGCGCATCGAGCAAGGCATTGCGGTGCTGGGCGAGCTGCTCCGCGCCGAGATCGCCGCGCTCACGCCCAAGGCTGCCTAAACTCTCAATCGATACACCAACAGCAAGGAGCCGTCGTCGATGCTGCGGATCTGGGGAAGACTCTCGTCGGTCAACGTACAGAAAGTGGTCTGGTGCGCGCGCGAGCTGTCGCTGGACCATGAGCGCATCGACGTCGGTGGCGCCTTCGGGGGCGTCAACACGCCGGCATTCCTGGCGATGAACCCCAACGGCATGATTCCCGTGATCGAAGACGGCCTGGACGATGCCGGCGACGCGCGCTTCGTGCTGTGGGAGTCCAACGCCATCGTGCGCTACCTGTCGGCGCGCTACGGCCCGGGCAATCTCTACCCGCTCGAGCTGCACGAACGCGCCGATGCCGACTGCTGGATGGACTGGCAGACCACGACGTTCAGCCCCTCGATGGTGGATGCCTTCCTGCAGCTCATACGCACGCCGGAAGACCAGCGCGACGCAGCCCGCATCGAGCGCTCACGCCAGGCGGCCGAGCGCACCACCGCCATCCTCGACACCGTGCTTGGCAAGCGGCCGTACGTGGCTGGTCAACGCTTCACCATGGCCGACATCGTCTGCGGCTGTGCTGCGCACCGCTGGTTTGGCCTGCCGCTGGAGCGCCCGCCGCGCCCGAATCTGGAGCGCTGGATGGCCGAGCTGCGCGATCGCCGTGCGGCGCAGGAAGTGTTGGCGCTGCCCGTCGTCTGACTGCATTCGCGTCGATGTCCGGCGATTTCCTGGCGGACGGCTACGCCCTCCTCCCTGAGGTGCTGGCCGATGACCTCTGCGCGCAGCTTGCCGACCGGCTGCAGGCAGATGGCGCCGGCACGCGCGAACTCCTCCCACAGCCCTGGTGCACCGCATTGGCGATCCGCCTGCGCGAGCACCGCGCCCTCAAGCCGCTGATCCCTGCCGCTCAAGTTGCGCTGGGCACAAGCCGTTTAGCCCTGCAGCACGCCGCACATTAAGCCCGTAACAAACCAACTGCGGTAGCATCGACCGCGCACGGCGACCCGACGCCGGCGCGGTCTTTCTGTTTTCACCGAGGGAAACCCGGATGCCATTCCACCGACCTTCCACCCCCGTCGCCACGATCCTGTGGGGCGTGCTCTACCTGGTTGCCGCCATCGTGTCGCACCGCCTGAACGGGCCGATCGACATGACGGGCTATTGCTGGCTGCCAGCGGGCGTGACCATGGCGGCGTTCCTGCTGCGGCCATATCGGGAGTGGCCGGGGCTGGGCGCGGCGTTTGCCGTGGCACAACTGGCGCTGGCCGCGATCGAACACACCAACCCGGCACACGCCATGCTCTTCGTGCTGGACGAGGCCGGCAGCTCGGCGCTGGCGGTGGCGCTGGTGCGGCTGGCACGGGTGCCGCTGGAGGGCCTGTACTTCCTGCGCGCGATGCTGGTGGCCGGCGCCGTCAGTGCGCTGCTGGGCGCGGTGTTTGGGGCGGCGTGGTTTGCGTGGTCACAAGGCGGGGCGTTTGGCCACGTGCTGCGCATCTGGGCGGCATCGGATTTCCTGGGCGTGCTGATCGTCACACCGGTGCTGGCGGCATGGTCGCGTTTTCGCGCTTTCCGCTCGGGCGGCGCAGACCGTACCGATTTCCTGCTTGGCCTGGCGGCGTTCGTGGCGCTGGCGGTGTCGTCCTACGTGATCTTCGACGGCAACAGCGACGCCAAATTCGGCGACGGCATCGGCTTTGCGCTGACGTATATCCCGCTGTTCTTTGCCGTGGTGGTCGCCCTGCTGTGGGGAGGGCGCGGCGGGTCCGTGGCGGTACTGCTGCTGACGCTGGTGGCGCTCACGCAGACGGCCGAGGGCGATGGCCCCTTTGCCGTGCTCGATCGGAACTACGGGCAGTCGCTGCTTGAGGCGCAGCTGTATCTCGGTATCGCCGCGCTGCTGGTGCTGCTGGTGAGCGCGCTCAAGACCACGCGCGAGCAATTGCACGAACAGAGCGCGCAATGGCAAAACCGCGTCGAGCTGGCGCTGGCCGCCGCCGGCCAACTGGTCTACACCATCGACCCCGCCAGCGGCCGCATCGACTGGGGCGGCGATAGCGCGCTGATGTTCGGCCATGACGCGGCCACCATGGCCTCGGTCGATACCGTCCTGCAGCTGGTCCATCCCGACGACCGCGAGGCGCTACGCGCGCGCTGGTCGGGCGCCGCACCGGCCGATGTCGATGCCACCCCGGCGCGCCGCCAGACCCTGCGCATCAGCGCGCGCGACGGCACGCTGCACACCGTGGTCGACACCGGCACGCCCCTGGCGGATGCCATGGGCAACACGGCGCTGATCGCCGGCACCTGGCTGGTCGAGACCGCACGGTGACGGCCAACCCGCACGGCAAGACCGCCGTGCTACTGATCCACGGACTGGGCGGGACGTCCTATGACCTGGGCGTGCTGCAGAAGGCGCTGCGCAGCGCCGGCGCGGTCACGCACGCCCCCACCCTGCCCGGCCACGGCACGCATCCGCACGACCTGATTGGCACGCGGGCCGAGGCGTGGCTCGACACGCTCACGCAAACGTATCTTCAGCTCACCACCGAGCACGAGACCGTGCACATCGCGGGGATGTGCATGGGTGCCCTGCTGGCACTGGTGCTGGCGCATCGCGTGCAGCATGGCGCGGCGCGCCCGCAGGACCGCCTGGCCCTGCTGGCTACGCCGCTGCACATCGACGGCTGGTCGACGCCGTGGTATCGCGAGCTGCGCCACGTGGTGTACCGCATCCCCGGCATGGCCGCACGCATGCGCGTGGACGAAGCCGAGCCGTTCGGCATCAAGAACCCGCTGTTGCGGCGGATCATCAAGGCCAAGCTCGCGCGCGGCGACACCTTCCACTACCCGTGGGTGCCGCTCACCTGCATTCGGGAAGTGGACCGGTTGCGTGGCTGGGCGCACGCTGCGGCGCCCGAGACGACGTGCCAGACGCTGCTCATCCATGCCCGCGAAGACGAGCTGACCAGCCTGCGTTCGGCCGAAACGCTGCAGGCGACGCTGCCCAACGCCCGCAGCGTGGTGCTGGAGAACAGCTACCACATGGTCTGCGTGGACAACGACCGCGACCTGGTCGCGGCCGAGGTGCTGGGCTTCTTCGGGTTCGATGCGGCGGCGGTCCGGCGCAAGAGCCCGGCTACCGCCGACTGATCCCGCATCAGGCGGCCGGCCCCGCCCCCGCCACCTCGTGCTCGTGCGCCGCATCCAGCCGGCGCTGACGCTCGCTGCCCTTGAACACGCGCCGCACCACCACGAAGAACACCGGCACCAGGAACACCGCCAGCACCGTCGCCGTGATGATCCCGCCCAGCACGCCCGTGCCGATGGCGCGCTGGCTGGCCGAGGCCGCGCCGCTCGCAATCGCCAGCGGCACCACGCCGAAGGCAAACGCCAACGACGTCATCACGATCGGCCGGAAGCGCAGACGCGCCGCCTCCAGCGTGGCGTCGATCAGGCCCATGCCTTGCGCATACAGGTCCTTGGCCACCTCGATGATCAGGATCGCGTTCTTGGCCGACAGGCCGATGGTGGCGATCAGGCCGACCTTGAAGTAGATGTCGTTGGGCAGAAAGCGCAGCGTGGCGCCCAGCAGCGCGCCGAACACGCCCAGCGGCACCACCAGGATCACCGCCAGCGGAATCGACCAGCTCTCGTACAGCGCGGCCAGGCACAGGAACACCACCAGGATCGACAGCGCGAACAGCGCGGGCGCCTGCGCACCTGAGAGCCGCTCCTCGTACGACTGGCCGGTCCACTCGTAGCCGAAGCCTTCGGGCAGGCCGCGTGCGATGGATTCCATCGCCGCCATGGCCTCGCCGGAGCTGTGGCCGGGCGCGGGCGAACCGGTGATCGTCATCGACGGATAGCCGTTGTAGCGGTCCAACCTCAGCGGCCCGACGACCCACTTGGCGGTGGTAAACGCCGACAGCGGCACCATCGCGCCCGCGGCATTGCGCACGTGCATGCGGCCGAGCTGCTCGATCGACACGCGCTGCTTGCCATCGGCCTGCACGATCACGCGGCGTACCTGGTTGCGGTAGACGAAGTCGCCCGCGTAATCCGAGCCGAACATCACGGCCAGCGTGCGGTTGATGTCGTCGATCGACACGCCCATCGATAGCGCCTTCTTGCGATCGACGTCGATCAGGATCTGCGGCGCATCACCCTGGCCGGCAAAGGTGACCTCGGACAGCGCAGGATGCTTGGCCGCCTCGGCCAGCACGCGGTCGCGCGCCTGGGCCAGGCGCTCGTAGCCGGCGCCGCTGCGGTCCTGCAGGCGCAGGTCGAAGCCGGGCTTGCTGCCGAGTTCGGGCAGTGCGGGCGAGTTCATCGCCATGACCGTGGCACCCTTGATGTTGCCGAACGCTGCATTGGCGCGTGCGACCACGGCGTCGACGTGCTGTGCGTCCGACTTGCGGTCCTTCCAATCCTTGAGCGTGAGGAACAGCATCGCCGCATTCTGGCCGTTGCCGAACAGGCTGAAGCCGGTGATGGCCAGCGTGGAGGCCACCACGGGCTCCTTGGTGATGAAGTACTGCTCGGCCTCGCGCACCACGTCGAGCGTCTGCGCCTGCGTGGCGCCGGTGGGCAGCACGACGACGGTCATGAACTGGCCGGTGTCCTCTTCTGGCAGGAAGGCGGTCGGCAGTTGCATGAACAGCAGCACCACCACGCCGATCACCGCACCGTAGGCAATCAGCCCGCGCCCGGTGCGGTTCAGCAACCTGGCCACGCCGCCCTGGTAGCGCGCGGTCAGCCGCGCAAAGCCACGGTTGAACGCGCCGAAGAAGCCCTTGCGCTCGGTGCCGTGGCCCGTCTCCACCGGCTTGAGCAAGGTCGCGCACAGCGCCGGCGTCAAGGTCAGCGCCAGGAACGCCGAAAACACCATCGACACCGCCAGCGACAGCGAGAACTGCCGGTAGATGTTGCCCACCGCGCCACCAAAGAACGCCATCGGCACGAACACCGCCGTCAGCACCAGCGAGATGCCGACGATGGCCCCACTGATCTGGCGCATGGCCTTGGCCGTCGCCTCGCGCGGCGAGAGGCCTTCTTCGTGCATCACGCGCTCGACGTTCTCCACCACCACGATGGCATCGTCGACCAGGATGCCGATCGCCAGCACCAGGCCGAACAGCGTCAGCACGTTGATGGAGAAGCCCATCGGCAGCATCACGGCAAACGTGCCCAGCAGCGCGATCGGCACCACCAGCGTGGGGATCAGCGTGGCGCGCAGGTTCTGCATGAACAGCATCATCACCAGGAACACCAGCACCACGGCTTCGAGCAGCGTCTTGACCACCTGCTCGATGGCGATGCCGACAAAGCGCGAACTGTCATACGCCACCTCGTAGCGCACGCCTGGCGGGAAGTGCGCCTGCGCCTCGTCCAGCACCGCGCGCACGCGCTTGGCCACGCCCACGGCATTGGCGCCCGGCGCCAGCTTGATGCCGATGGTGGTTGCCGGCTTGCCGTTCATGCGCGAGAGGTACAAATAATCGCTGCCGCCCAACTCCACGCGCGCCACGTCGCGCAGCAGCACCATGCGGCCCTGCGCGTCCGCACGCAGCGGAATCTGGCCGAACGCCTCGGGCGAGGTCAGGCCATCGTCGCCGGTGATGCTGGCGTTGATGGGCGCGCTGCCCGGCACCGCCCCGCTGCCGATCTCGCCCACCGTGATGCGCGCGTTGTAGCGGCGCACCGCGTCGCTCAGGTCACCGGCGGTGAGGCCGAGCGCGGTGAGCTTGTCGGCGTCGGGCCAGATGCGCATGGCGTACTCGGCGTCGAACAGCTGTGCCGTGCCGACGCCGGGCACACGGCGCAGTTGCGGGATCAGGTCGGAAGATGCCAGGTCGCCCAGGTCGATGCCGTCGAAGCGGCCACGGTCGGCCGTCAGCGACAGGTACATCATGTAATCCTCGGCGGCCTTCTCGATGCGGATGCCGTTGCGGCGCACGACCTCGGGCAGGCGCTCCTCGACGGTCTTCAGGCGGTTCTGCACCTCCACCGCCGCCAGGTCCGGGCTGGTGCCCTGCTTGAACGCGAGGTTGATCGACACGTTGCCCGCCGCATCGGACGACGACGACATGTACAGCAGGCCCGGCGCGCCGTTCATCTCGCGCTCGATGATGGCGGTGACGGCGCTCTCCACCGTGCGCGCGGACGCGCCCGGATAGTTGGCCGAGATGCTGACGTTGGGCGGCGCGATGGTGGGGTACTGCGCCACCGGCAGGCGCGGCAGCGCAAGCAGGCCGGCCAGGATGATGGCCAGCGCAATCACCCAGGCAAAGACCGGGCGGTCGATGAAGAAGCGTGCCATGGTCAGCCCTTGTTCGGCTTGGCCGGCTCGGCTTCCGCACGCCTGGTGGCGGGCACCGGCTTGACGGCCATGCCGGCTTCCAGCGTCTGCATGCCGGGGATGGCGATGCGCTCGCCACCGGCCAGACCGCTGGTCACCAGCCATTGGTCACCGGCCAACGTTTGCGCGGCCACGGGCTGCGCGGCCAGCGTGTTGTCGGCCTTCACCACGAACACCGAGGCACCATGGCGATCGCGCTGCAGGGCGCCGCGCGGGATCGTCACCGCGCCCTGCTGCACGGCGTGCGAGAGCTTCACGCGCACGTACATGCCGGGAAGCAGCAGGCCGTCCGGGTTCGGCAGCACGGCACGCATCGAGACGTTGTCGGTAGCACGGTCCACCGCCAAGTCGGAGAACAGCAGACGTGCCGGGCGGTCGTAGGCCACGCCATCGCTCAGGACCACCTGCACGCCGATGTCCTCGCCGGACAGCGCGGACGCCTGCCCCTTCTTGAGCGCGCGCTGCAGGGCGAGCACCTCGGCGGCCGGCTGGGAGAAATCGACGTAGATCGGGTCGATCTGCTCGACGGTGGTGAGCGGCGTGGCGGCGTCTTCCTTGACCAGCGCGCCTTCGGTCACCTGCGCGCGCCGCGAGCGGCCGGCGATGGGTGCCGTGACCGTGGCGTAGCCCAGGCGCAGCTGTGCGGTTTCCAGCGCAGCACGCGCGGAGACCACGTCGGCGGCGGCCTGGCGCTCGGCGGCCTGCGCTTCAGCGTATTCGAGTTCGCTCACGGCGCGCGTGGCGGCCAGACCCTTGTAGCGCGCGGCCTTGTCGCGGGCGATGGCTTCCTGCGCCTGCGCACGGGCCAGCGCCCCTTGCGCGGCGTCCACCTGCGCCTTGAGCGGGGCCGGGTCGATGCGGAACAGCACCTGGCCGGCCTTCACGACCTGGCCCTCTTGATAGGCGCGCTTGAGGACGATGCCGTCCACCCGCGCGCGCACTTCCGCCGTGCGGTACGGCTCCAGGCGGCCGGGCAGCTCGGTCTCAAGCGGCGTATCGGAGCGCTGCGCAACGGCAAATTCGACCTCTGGCGGACCAGCCGGCTTGGCGACCTCGTCGGCGTGCTTGCCGCAGGCTTGCAACGCAGCCAGCGCGCACGCGCACACCAGCCATCGGGACAAATGAGAACCTCGGGACAACGGGGAGAACATCATGGGAAGGGGGCTGGGCGCGTGCGCACCCGACAGACCAGAAAGCGAAGCGGAAGGCATCCTAGCACGCTAATCCGTCACGACTGATTAATTATTTCCTCAATCTGATCAACGCCTTACGTTCCACCACTACAATGCTGCCGTCCTCACACCCGCAGCACCGCACCGCCCGCACGCCATGGCCCGCAAGACCCCGATCGAATCGCAGAAAACCCGCGACAGCATCCTCGACGCCGCCGAGCGCGTGTTCGCCGCCAAGGGCGTCGCCGGCACGACCATGGCTGACATTGCGGAGGCGGCCGGCATCTCACGCGGGGCGGTCTATGGGCACTATGGCAACACCGCCGAAGTGTGCATCGCCATGAGCGAACGGGCGCTGGCCATTGCGCCGGAAGCCGCGCACCTGACGCTGGGCATGGATGAGACGGGGGACGACCCGCTGGGCGCGCTGTGGCGCATCGTGCTGGGGTATTTCGACGCCATCCAGCGCCCCGGGCGGCTGCGCACCGTGCTGGAGGTGCTCTACTACAAGTGCGAGCACGTCGAGGCCAACCGGCCCATCCTGGAATGGAACAACCGCGTCAGCCGCACCGAGCTGCTGCAGATGGAGCAACTGCTGGCCGCCGCCGTCGAGCGCGGCCAGCTACCCGCCGACCTGGACGTGCGCCGCGCCAATGCCTACCTCAACGCGGTGCTGTACGGGCTGATCGACCTGCACTACTTCGCCAGCCCGTTCTTCGACGTGGCCGGCGACGGGCGCGAGGTGCTGGAAGCCAGCCTGGAGACGCTGCGCTACTCGACGCGGCTGCGCAAGACGGTCGCCTGAATCGGCCTCAGAACACGCGGCCGAGCTGCAGGTAAACGTTCCACACGCCCTGCGGCGCCACCGCAAAGCCAAAATACAGCGGCCCGATCGGGCTGTTGCCACCGATGAAGACGCTGGCGCTCTTCTTGTAAGCGCCATGACCAAAGGTCTCCCGGTCCTGCCAGACGCTGCCGGCCTCCAGGCTGGTGCCGAACACGGGCGAGCGCAGCCCCAGCAGATCGGTGACGCGCATGTCATAGAGATACGTCAGGCGGCTGTAGAGCAGATAGTTGCCCAGAAACTGGTCCTGCGCATAGGCCGACAGGTGCTGGAAGCCCCCCAGGAAGAAGCCGTCGTTGTTGCGATTGTCGCCGTTCAAGCCGAATTGGCCGCCGCCTTCCAGCGCCACGTTCAGCGTGTGGCGACCATGGCTGACCGCCCACAGGCCCTTCGCCTGCGCAAGGTTGAAACGCTCGTCCAAGGAGCCCAGCCCACCTTCCACGCTGCCGAACAGGTAATAGCCCGCACGTGGAAACAGCGGGTCGTCGAGTTGGTCGATGGTGATCTGGGCGCGCACGGCCGGCTGGCGGGAGCGCTGCGTATCGAACTCCGGAACCACGACGCTTGGATCGCTGGAGACGTTCTGGTTATAGACCGGCGTGCGGACGATCTGCATATAGTTGAAACCGACGCGCAACTCCCCCTTGCGCCCGAGCGGCATACCCAGGTCGATGCCAGCGCGCGCGGTTTCGATGTTGAACGCCGTGTAGGGGACGTCCTTGTCGGACGACAAAATGTTATCGGGATCGTACAAGTCGGCGCGCCGGCGCGAATACTCCGCATACGGGGCGATGTAATACCCCAGCGACTGCCACAGCGGCTGCCGCAATTCCGTATGGATGCTCGCGCGGTTGCTGCCCAGCACGATGTCGTTGCGCCATTCCAGCCCACTCTGGGTGATCCACGGGAAGCGGTGGCCGAGGTTGACGTTGAACGCGCCGCGCCCTTCAAAGTTGGTCGACATGCCAACCCCGAACAGGAAGAGCTGCGGCCCCCACGACTTTTCGTGCGCATCGATCTTGAGCGTATGCACGCCGTTGTCGACCACCAGTTGCTGCGTCACGCTCTCGAAATCGCCGGAGGTCGACAGCGCGGAGAGATCGCGGTTGAGCTGCTCGGCATCGTAGGGGTCGCCCTCGTGCACGTTCAGCAACTGGCGCACGCGCACCACCGGAATGCGGCCGGTCGTCGTCACGTCGATGGCGTCGATGCGGGTGTCCTTGGCCAACGCCGCCTGCGGGTGGTGCCCCGCGCGATAGTCCGCATACGCCTGCGGTGACAGCGACAACGCCGCCAGCTTCGCCTCCACGCCGCGCGCGGCGTTCTCACCCGCGCGCACGCCCTGCGCCCCCTTGGCGAAATCGGTGAGGGAGATATCGGTCAGGCGCGGCTCGATCAGCACGTCGGCGCGGCGCAGCAGCGCCTTCTGCGCATTGACGTTCTGGTCGACCAGGATGTTGATCATCTGCTGCGTCACCGCCGCCGGCGAGGTCAGCTCGTCGGGCCGCTGCAGGCCCGAGCCGATGTTGACGGCAATGACGATGTCCACGCCCATGTCGCGCGCCAATTGCACCGGCAGGTTGCTAACCAGGCCGCCATCGACCAGCGTGCGCCCGTTCACCTCGATGGGCGCAAACAGGCCGGGCACCGCCATGCTGGCGCGCATGGCCAGCGGCAGCGAGCCGTGGTCGAGGATCACCCCCTGGCCGGTGGCCAGATCAGTCGCCATGGCACGGAACGGGATCGGCAGGTGCGCGAAATCGAGGTTGTCCGGCCACTGCGCGGTCCAGTTCTTGAGCAGGCCCAGCAGCCGGTTGCCCTGCACCAGCCCGGCCGGCAGCTTGATCTGTCCGTCACCGTAACCGGCCGACAGGCCGATCGGGTATTGGAAATCGTCTTCGCGCAGCGATTGCGGCAGCTTGGCGCGCTCGTTGCGGTCGAAGGCGATGTCGCTCAGGTTGACCTGCGAGAGCTTCTGCTCCAGCTCATCCGCGCGCAGCCCGCTGGCGTACAGGCCGCCCACCACGGCTCCCATGCTGGTGGCGGCAATGGCGTCGACCGGGATGCGCATGCGCTCGAGCATCTTCAGCACCCCGATATGCGCGTAGCCGCGGGCACCGCCGCCGGAGAGCACCAGCCCGATGCGCGGCCGCTTGGCTTCGGCGGGCGGCGCATCGGTGTCGGGCGGGGTCTGGGCATGCGCGCCTGGCGGCAGCCAGATCAGCACCGCCAGCCAGGCGGTGGTCAGACGAAAAAGCACGCGGCGGAGCGGGAAAGCCGTCGAAAAGGCCATGCGAGATCGGGCGGGAGTCTTGTTTTAGGGACAACCGTGGTTAACGGCGCAGCGCAATGATTCCACAACCGGGATTTACCCGGTGCATTTCGTGGCAGGGCGCCACACCGGGCAGCGCGGGCCGATGAATACTTTTCAAGACGAAAGTGACAGAATATTGCCCGGATCGCTGCACGCTTGTTCATACAATCCGCGATTGCCGCCACGCGCGCAAAAGAAGAGACGACGATTGGCAAACGGTGCCCTACCCTAGCCAAAACGCCCAAGACACTGGAGGAGATCAAGATGTGGAATCAAGTCTATGACCCGCTCGGCAATGCCGCGTGGTCGACCATCGCGGCCGGCATACCGGTGGCGGTGCTGCTATGTTCGCTGGCCTTCTTTCATATGCAGGCCCATCTGGCCGCGGGCCTGGCACTGATCGTCGGGGTGGGCATCGCCTCGTTCGTGTTCGGCATGCCGGCGGCGATGGCGGGCAAGGCCGCCGGCCTTGGCATCGTTTCCGGCCTGTTCCCGATCGGCTGGATCGTCCTCAACATCATCTTCCTGCACCGGCTCACCACCTTGAACGGCTCATTCAAGGTGTTGCAGAGCTCCATCTCCGGCATCACCGAAGACCGCCGCCTGCAGCTGCTGCTGGTGGCCTTCAGCTTCGGCGCATTCTTTGAGGGCGCGGCCGGCTTCGGCACGCCGGTGGCGGTGACGGGCGCGATCCTGATCGGCCTGGGCTTCTCGCCGCTGGCGGCATCAGGCCTCGCGCTGATCGCCAACACCGCGCCGGTGGCCTACGGGGCGCTGGGTGCACCGATCATCGGCCTGGCCTCGGTGACCGGGCTGCCGCTGGGCGACCTGTCCGCCATGATCGGCCGCCAGCTGCCATTCTTCTCGGTGCTGGTGCCGTTCTGGCTGATCTGGGCGTTTGCGGGATTCCGCGGCATGCTGCAGATCTGGCCGGCGATCCTGGTGGCGGGCGTGACCTTTGCCATCCCGCAGTTCCTGGTGTCGAACTTCCACGGCCCGTGGCTGGTGGACGTGATTGCGGCGCTGGTGTCGATGGGCGCGCTCACGCTGTTCCTCAAGGTGTGGCATCCCAAGACCATCTGGACGTCGACCGCCCTGCGCAACCGCCACGACGATTCGCGCGTCGACCCGGAAGCCGCCGCCGAGGCGCGCGCCGCCACCACTGCCGGCGACGCCAAGATCAGCCGCGTCCAGGCCTGGCTGCCGTGGGTGATCCTGACCGTGTTCGTGTTCCTGTGGGGCGTGCCGCAATTCAAGGCCTTCGCCGATGGCCTGTGGCAGTTCAAGTTTGCCATCCCGGGCCTGGACAAGATGGTCCTGAAGGGACCGCCGGTGGTCGCCAAGGTCACGGCTGAAGGCGCGGTGTTCACCTTCAACGTGCTGTCGATGGCGGGCACGGGCATCCTGGTCTCGGCCGTGATCGGCGGGCTGCTGATGGGCTACTCGGTGCCGCGCATGGTCAAGGAGTACTGGAACACCATCAAGCTCACGCGCTATTCGCTGCTAACCATCTGCGCGATGTTCGGCATCGGCTACCTGACCCGCTACTCCGGTCTGGACGCGACGCTGGGCCTGGCCTTCGCCCACACCGGCGTGCTGTACCCGCTGTTCGGCACCATGCTGGGCTGGCTGGGCGTGGCGCTCACGGGATCGGATACCGCCTCCAACGTGCTGTTCGGCGGCCTGCAGAAGACCACTGCCGAGCAGCTCGGCCTGCCGCCGCTCTTGATGGCCGCGGCCAACAGCTCGGGCGGCGTGATGGGCAAGATGATCGATGCGCAGTCCATCGTGGTGGCCTCCACCGCCACCAAGTGGTATGGGCACGAGGGCGACATCCTGCGCTACGTGTTCTTCCACTCGATTGCGCTGGCTTTCCTGGTGGGTCTGATGATCACACTGCAGGCGTATGTGGAGCCGTTCACGCACCTCGTGATTCAGGTCGCGCACTAAACCCGCTCGCAACCAAAAGTAAAGGCCACTCGCTCGAGTGGCCTTTTTTTCGCGCGTATGATGTGTCGCATCACCTGCGCACGCCCCGTTCTGGGACGATGCCCTCCCCCCCCCCGATCTGATATGCCGCTGCGCCGCCTCGAAAGACTGATCGACCCATTCCTCCGCCTGCCCGACAGCAAGCCCCCGGGCGACGTGTGGCGCTTCTACGTGTACTTCCTGCGCGAGGTGCGCGGCGTCTTCGTGTTCCTGCTGGCCGTGGGGCTGGTGGGTGCGCTGATCGAGGTGGCGCTGTTCGACTTCCTCGGGCGCCTGATCGATATGATCCAGGCCACGCCGGGCACAGACTTCTTCGCCCGCCACCGCGATGTGCTGCTGTGGATGGCATTCGTGGCACTGATTGCCCGGCCCATCGTCTTCGGCCTGCACGATGTGCTGGTGCACCAGGTCATCAACCCAAGCCTGTCCAACCTGATCCGCTGGCAGAACCACCGCTACGTGCTCAAGCAGAGCCTGTCGTTCTTCCAGAACGACTTTGCGGGCCGTATCGCCCAGCGCATCATGCAGACCGGCTTCTCGCTGCGCGATTCGGCGGTGCAGGCCGTAGACGCGATCTGGCACGTGCTGATCTACGCGATCAGCGCGCTGGTGCTGTTTGCGCAGGCTGACTGGCGGCTGATGCTGCCGCTGCTGTTGTGGATCGCTTGCTACGTGGCCGCGCTCTGCTACTTCGTGCCGCGCTTGAAGGCGCGCTCGGTCATCGCCACCGAGGCGCGCTCCAAGCTGATGGGCCGGATCGTCGATGGCTACACCAACATCACCACGCTCAAGCTCTTTGCCCACACGCAGCACGAAGAGACCTATGCGCGCGACGCGATGTCGGAGCAAACCGAGAAATCGCGCATGGCCGGGCGCATGATCAGCACCATGGACGTCGCCATCACCGCCATGAACGGCCTGCTGATTGCGGGCACCACCGGCCTTGCGCTGTGGCTGTGGAGCCAGGGCCGGATCAGCGCCGGCACCATCGCGCTGACGACCGGGCTGGTGATCCGCATCAACAACATGTCGGGCTGGATCATGTGGGTGGTCAACGGCATCTTCGAGAACGTCGGGCAGGTGCAGGACGGCATGCAGACCATTGCCGTGCCGCGCACCGTCACGGACCGCCCGAACGCCCCGCCGCTACGCGTGGCGCACGGCGAGGTGCGTTTCGAGCAGGTGGGCTTCCACTATGGCAAGGGCAGCGGCGTGATCGAGGGGCTGGACCTCGTGGTCCGCCCTGGCGAGCGCATCGGCGTGGTCGGCCCATCGGGTGCGGGCAAGTCGACACTGGTCAACCTGCTGCTGCGCCTCTATGACGTCGAGCGCGGCCGCATCCTGGTCGACGGCCAGGACATCGCCGCCGTCACGCAGGAAAGCCTGCGCGCACAGGTCGGCATGGTCACGCAGGACACGTCGCTCTTGCACCGCTCCATCCGCGAGAACCTGCGCTACGGCAAACCCGACAGCAGCGAAGCGGAGCTGATGGAAGCCGTGCGCCGTGCCCGCGCCGACGAGTTCATCCCACAGTTGGTCGACACGCACGGGCGCCACGGCTTCGACGCCCTGGTGGGCGAGCGCGGCGTGAAGCTCTCGGGCGGCCAGCGACAGCGCGTCGCCATCGCGCGCGTGCTGCTCAAGGATGCGCCGATCCTGATCCTGGACGAGGCGACCTCGGCGCTCGACTCGGAAGTCGAGGCCGCGATCCAGGAAAGCCTGGAGACGCTGATGCAGGGCAAGACAGTGATTGCGATTGCGCACCGCCTGTCGACGATCGCGCGCATGGACCGATTGGTGGTGCTGGATGGCGGCCGCATTGTCGAGAGCGGCACGCATGCGGAACTGCTGGAGCGCGGCGGCCTGTACGCCCGGCTATGGGCGCACCAGACAGGGGGCTTTGTCGGCGTGGATTGACCGTTGTGGTGCATCCCTTGTTTCATCCCCCTGCCGGGGGCTGACTCACTTTCTTTGTCTTGCCAAAGAAAGTAAGCAAAGAAAGGCGCGCCCGATGCGGCGACCCCCTCCTTGAATTTCTGTCGCAAGGAGGGAGGGGAGGCAAACTCGCTTCGCTCAGACAGCCTCCTCTCTTTTTCCTCCTCGCAACAAAAATCCAAGGCGCCGCATAGGGCAGGCAAGTCAAAAACCAAACCATCTGGGCGCCAGCCCAAACGACAAGGCCAACCTCGCGAGGGGTTGGCCTTTGTCTTTGTCCTTTGACGTTCTGCCCTTGATGGCGCCTTGAATTTTTGTAAGCGGGCGGAGAAAAGACGGGGAACTGTCTGAGCGAAGCGAGTTTTCCCCGTCTCCGCACGGTTACGAAAATTCAAGGGGAAGTCGCCATCTCGGGCGCGCCTTTCTTTTGCTTACTTTTCTTTGGCAAGACAAAGAAAAGTGAGTCGGCCCCGGCAGGGGACGATACCGGGGATGGACCACCAAGGCCAAAGCCTCAAAAGCCTCAAACCCAGCCCAGCCCACCCACCAGCGCACCCAGGCCCACCAGCACCAGCGGATGCACCCGCGTGAAGGTGCAGGCCAGCACCGTCGCCACCGTCAGCACGATGGTGCCGATGCTGTGATCCGCCCCACGCGTCAGCACCCAGCCGGTGGAGAACATCAGGCCGATGGTGAGCGGCGCCAGGCCGCGGCGGATCAGCGTCACCCAGCGGGCATCCGGCGCCCGGTGCATGACACGCGCGATGACGCCCGCAATCACGCACGATGGCCCGCAGATGCCGACCATGGTGGCGATCGCACCGCCCAGGCCAGCCGCCTGCCAGCCGAACAGCTCGACAAACAGCACGTTCGGCCCCGGCGCCGCCTGCGAGATCGCATACATGGCGCTCAACTGCTCACTGGTCAGGTAGTGGCGCGTATCGACCAGGAAGCGATGCATGTCGGGCAGCGTCGAGCTGGCCCCGCCGATGGCGAGAAACGACAGCACCAGGAAGTGCCAGAACAGATCGCCAACGGTGGCGAGATAGCTCATCATCGCGTCGCCCTCCACTCCAGCACGAGCGCCAGCGGAATCAGCACCAGCATGACCGGCAGCAGCGGCCATTGCAGCACGCCGATCGCCAGGAACACCGCCAGGCCGATGCCGATGGCGCGCCACGTGCGCGACTGCCCCTGCGCGAGCTTAACGGCCGTGGCGAGCACCAGCCCGGCCGCCACTGCAGCCATGCCCTTGAGCAGGTTCTGCACCAGCGGCAGCGCGCTGAAATGGTCGTACAGCATCACGATCAGCAACAGCAGTACAGCAGGCACCAGCACCAGCCCGCTCATCGCCGCAGCCGCCCCGCGCACACCGTGGTAGCGGTAGCCGAGCATCACCGAGAGGTTGACCACGTTCGGGCCGGGCAGCACCTGCCCCAGGCTCAGCAATTCAGCGAACTCGGCGTTGGAGAGCCAGCCGTTGCGATCGACGATGCCGGCGCGGGCGAACGGCAGCACGCCGCCAAAGCCTGACAACCCCATGCGGGCAAACTCGGTGAAGAGCTTGCCGCACGATGGAACGTTTGCCGCGCGGTCGGCGGCGTTGGCTTCAGGTTCGGCGCTGAGTTCGCTCATCGGTTCAGGCGGCTTCCGGTGCGGGCTTGGGCAGCGACAGCTTCGGATCGCGCAGCTTGGGCTCCAGCGCCTTGCCCTTGCGGGCGCGCTTGCTGGCATACGCTTCCTGCGCCCGGGTCGTCATGGTCTGCTCGACCGGCTTGCCCCCGCGCGGGCCGGTGCCCGACAGCACGAAGCCCGCCGCGCCGAAGGCCAGCGCCTGCAGCAGCGTCTCGTTCTTCTCCAGCTCCATCAGGATCACGCCGCGGCCGCCGCTGGCGAGCGTCTTCAACTCGGACAGCGGGAATAGCAATACGCGCACGTTGGCCGACAGGCAGGCCACGCCATACCCGTCTTCCGGCACTGGCGCCGGCTTGTTGGGCTGGTCGCCCTCGTCCAGCGTGAGGAAGGCCTTGCCGGCCTTCTGGCGGCCGACCATGTCGCCCACCTTGGCCAGGAAGCCGTTGCCGCCGCGCGTGGAGATCACCAGGTTCTGCTCGGCGTGGCCGGCAAAGGTGTGGGCGATCTGCGTGCCCGGTGTAAGTTCGATCAGCGTCGTGAGCGGCACGCCATCGCCACGGCCGCCCGGCAGGTTGGCCACGGCCACGGAGTAGACGCGGCCCGTGCCCTTGTCATCGCGCGTGCCGAAGATCAGCAGCGCATCGGTCGTGCGGCACTCGAAGGTGTCGTACAGCGTGTCGCCCGCCTTGAAGGCGAACTGCGTGGCATCGTGGCCGTGGCCCTGGCGCGTACGCACCCAGCCCTTCTGCGAGACGATCACGGTGACGGGTTCGTCGATCACCTTCACCTCGGCGGCGGCGCGGCGCTCTTCCTGGATCAGGGTGCGGCGGTCGTCGCCGTATTGCTTGGCGTCGGTCTCGATCTCCTTGATGATGCGACGGCGCATCATGGTCTCGGACTTCAGCAGCACGTCCAGCTCGCCCTGCTCTTCGCGCAGGTTCTTCAGCTCCTGCTCGATCTTGATGGCTTCCAGGCGCGCCAGTTGGCGCAGGCGGATTTCCAGGATGTCTTCGGCCTGACGGTCGGTCAGGTTGAAGGCCTGGATAAGCGCCATCTTCGGGTCGTCGCTTTCGCGGATGATGCGGATCACCTCCTCGATGCGCAGCAGCACCATCTGCCGGCCTTCAAGGATGTGGATGCGGTCCTCCACCTTGCCCAGACGGTGCCGGGTGCGGCGCGTGACCGTCTCGAAGCGGTACTTGACCCACTCGCGCAGGATCTCGACCAACCCCTTCTGGCGCGGCCGGCCATCGGTGCCGATCATCACCAGGTTGATGGCCGCGCCCGACTCCAGCGACGTATGCGCCAGCAGTGCGTTAGCGAATTCCTGCTGGTCGATGTTCTTGCTCTTGGGCTCAAACACCAGGCGCACCGGAGCGTCCTTGCCGGATTCATCGCGCACCGCATCGAGCAGGCCCAGCATGGTCTGCTTCATCTGCAGCTGGTCCGGCGTGAGCGATTTCTTGCCGGTGCGCACCTTCGGGTTGGTCAGCTCTTCGATCTCTTCCAGCACCTTCTGCGACGAGGTGTTGGGCGGCAGCTCGTTCACCACCAGTTGCCACTGGCCGCGCGCGAGCTCTTCGATCTTCCAGCGCGCGCGCACCTTCAGACTGCCGCGGCCAGTCTCGTACACCTGCGCGATGTCCGTCGGCGACGAGATGATCTGTCCGCCGCCCGGATAGTCCGGGCCGGGCATGTACTGCATCAGGTCGGTGCTGGTGAGCTTGTCGTCGCGGATCAGCGCAACGGCGGCGATGGCCACTTCGCGCAGGTTGTGCGACGGGATCTCGGTCGCCATGCCCACCGCGATGCCCGAGGCGCCGTTGAGCAGCACGAACGGCAGGCGCGCCGGCAGCAGCTTGGGCTCGTCCATCGAGCCGTCGTAGTTGGGGACGAAATCGGCGGTGCCCTGGTCCAGCTCTTCGAGCAGCATGCGCGAGATCGGCGTCAGGCGCGCTTCGGTGTAACGCATCGCTGCCGCGCCGTCACCGTCGCGCGAGCCGAAGTTGCCCTGGCCATCGATCAGCGGGTAACGCAGCGAGAAATCCTGCGCCAGGCGCACCAGCGCGTCGTAGGCGGATTGGTCGCCGTGCGGGTGGTATTTACCGAGCACGTCGCCGACCACGCGGGCCGACTTGACCGGCTTGGCGTCAGCGCGCAGGCCCATCTCGTGCATCGCAAACAGGATGCGGCGCTGCACCGGCTTCTGGCCGTCGGCCACCTCGGGCAGGGCGCGACCCTTGACCACGCTGACGGCGTAGTCGAGGTAGGCGCGCTCGGCATAGGCGCCAAGCGTGAGCGCTTCGGCCGGCTCGCTGGGGTCGAAGAGGATGTCTTGTTGTTCCATGGAGGCTCAAGCGAGGGCGGCGCGCATCGGTTGCGGCGCCGCCAGGATCAATGTTGTTGTGCGTTCGTGGCGAGGCCAGTGGCCGGGTCCAGTACCAGTTCGATGCGCCCGTGCCGCCCCGTGCGACCAGGCTTGCCCGTGACCATGGCGCCATTGGCGCTCACGTTCATGAGGCGGGCTGAACCGGCAACCGTGGCCATCGGGTTGTAGTAACGGTAGAACTGCAGCACCGTCTTCACGTAGTTCTGCGTCTCGGCATAGGGCGGGATGTCGTTGCCGTGCTTCTGCACCGCGCCCTCACCGGCGTTGTAGGCGGCCAGAACAAGTTCGAGGTTGCCCGAGAACATGCGCAGCAGATCGCTCAGGTAGCGCACGCCGGTGGCGATGTTGATCTTCGGGTCAGCCAGCTTCTGCGCGGCCGAGCGGCGGGCGTCACCGGTCACGCCGTAGCGCTCACCGGTTTCGGGAATCACCTGCATCAGCCCGATCGCGCCCTTGGGCGACACTGCCTGCGGGTTGAAACCGGATTCGGCGGCGATCACCGCTTTCACCAGCGCCGGGTCCACGCCGTGCTTGCTCGCCGCCTGGCGGATCAGCGGCTCGACCGTCGGCACGTTCGGATGCTGCAGCACCGCGCGCACGAGGCGCTGGCGCATGCCGGCGTTGTCGAGCGCGTCGCGCTTGCCGGCGGCAATGTAAGCATCGGCATCGGGCGGATCACCAGCCGGCTGGGCGATGGCGCTGCCCTCCTGTCCGCCGGCGACAGCCGCGCCCTTCATGAACAGCACGTAGCGGTCATCCAGACGCGACGCCGCAAAGTGTGCGAGACCGTTCTCGTCGATGTAGCCGTAGACGTCCGCGCGCGCCGGCTGGCTGGCCAGCAAGGCCAGCGCCGTCAGCAGCAATGCGATACGTCGTACGAACTTCATCGTGATCGTTCGGCTATCAGATATCGGCTTCGACCTCGTTGCCGCGCGCTTCCAGCCACGTGCGGCGCGCGCCGGCTTCGCCCTTGCCCATCAGCATGTTCATCATGTTGACGGTCTGGTCCTGGCCCAGCTCGCCCAGCTTCACAGGCAACAGGCGACGCGTGTCGGGGTTCATGGTGGTCTCCCAGAGCTGCTCGGCGCTCATCTCGCCCAGGCCCTTGAAGCGGGAGATCTGCCAGGCACCGTCCTTGACGCCGTCCTTGCGCAGCTTGTCTTCGATGGCTTCGAGTTCGCCGTCGTCCAGCGCGTACAGCTTCTGCGCCGGCTTCTTGCCGCGCGCGGGCGCATCGACACGATACAGCGGCGGGCGCGCGACGCATACGTTCCCACGGTCGATCAGTTGCGGGAAGTGCTTGAAGAACAACGTGAGCAGCAGCACCTGGATATGCGCGCCGTCCACGTCGGCGTCCGACAGGATGCAGATCTTGCCGTAGCGCAGGCCGGAGAGATCGACGCTGTCGGTCGGCCCGTGCGGGTCCACGCCGATGGCCACCGCGATGTCGTGCACTTCGTTGTTGGCGAACAGGCGGTCGCGCTCGGTCTCCCAGGTGTTCAGCACCTTGCCGCGCAGCGGCAGGATGGCCTGGAATTCCTTGTCGCGGCCCATCTTGGCCGAGCCGCCGGCGGAGTCGCCCTCGACCAGGAAGAGTTCGTTGCGGGTGACGTCGTCTGACTCGCAATCGGTCAGCTTGCCGGGCAGCACAGCCACGCCGGAGCCCTTCTTCTTCTCGACCTTCTGCGCCGCGCGCGTACGCGCCTGGGCCTGGCGGATGACGAGTTCGGCCAGCTTCTTGCCGTACTCGACATGCTGGTTCAGCCACAGCTCCAGCGTCGGGCGGCTGAAGGTGGACACCAGCCGCACGGCATCGCGGCTGTTCAGGCGTTCCTTGATCTGACCCTGGAACTGCGGGTCCAGCACCTTGGCCGACAGCACGAACGAGGCGCGCGCGAACACGTCTTCCGACATCAGCTTGACGCCCTTGGGCAGCAGCGCGTGCATCTCGACAAAGCTCTTGACGGCCTGGAACAGGCCTTCACGCAGGCCGGATTCGTGCGTGCCGCCAGCCGGCGTCGGGATCAGGTTGACATAGGACTCGCGCACCGGCGCGCCCTCTTCCGTCCAGGCCACCACCCACGACGCACCTTCGCCGAAGGCAAAGCCCTCTTCGCCCGGCTTGTCGGGGTCGGCAAAGTGCTCGCCCTCGAACAGCGGGATCACCGGATCGGCGCCGCTGCCCTGCGCGAGCGATTCGACCAGGTAGCCGCGCAGGCCCTGGTCGTACTGCCATTCGAGCGTCTCGCCGGATTTCTCCAGCGTGAGCGCCACCTTCACGCCCGGCAGCAGCACAGCCTTGCTGCGCAGCAGGCGCTGCAGCTCGGCCTGCGGGATGTTCTCGGAATCGAAATACTTGGCGTCCGGCCACGTGCGCACGCGCGTGCCGCTCTTCTTCTCACCGCGCTCAGCCTTGCGGGTCGCCAGCGGCTCGATGACGTCACCGCCCGAGAACGTGAGCGTCGACACATTGCCGTCACGCCAGACCGTCACCTCCAGCCGCGTCGACAGCGCGTTCGTGACCGACACGCCCACGCCGTGCAGGCCGCCGGAGAAGGCATACGCGCCGCCACGGCCCTTGTCGAACTTGCCGCCCGCGTGCAAGCGCGTGTAGACGATCTCGACCACCGGCACGCCCTCTTGCGGGTGGATGCCGACGGGAATGCCGCGCGCGTCGTCCTCGACGCTGACGCTGCCGTCCTTGTGCAGCGTCACCGCGATCAGCTTGCCGAAGCCGCCCAACGCCTCGTCGGCGGCGTTGTCGATCACTTCCTGCACGATGTGCAGCGGGTTGTCGGTGCGGGTGTACATGCCCGGCCGTTGCTTGACCGGTTCCAGGCCCTTGAGGACCTTGATCGACGATTCGCTGTATTGGGAGGTTTTGCTCATGGAGGACGGAAATACGAGCCAGCGCGAGGTCTATCGCCGAGCGCCGGGAATGCAGCGCGCATTGTAAAGGAAGCTGTCCTTGGCAATGCGGAGGGATCGTCAGCCCGAGATGCGGCGCGTGGCCGACATCCCGGTGACATATTGGCGGACTACCGGTGCATCACGGCGTGCCGGCGCGCTTGCCTTCGAGCGCTTCCCAGCGCTCCAGCACCTCCAGCAACTCCAGCTCGATCGCCTCGTGGCGCTCGGCCAGCTTCTGGGCGCGCTCCGGATCACGTCCGTAGATCGTGCCGTCTTCCAGCTCGGCGCCGACCTGCTTCTGCTCGACCTCCAGCGCCTCGATACGGGCGGGCAACGCGTCCAGCTCACGCTGTTCCTTGTAGCTGAGCTTGACCATGGCGCGCTCGCGCGGGCGGGCCGCCTCGGGCTTCTTCTCTTCGGCGACGGGCTTGGCGGCCTGCGCCATCCGCGCCGAGCGCACCGACTGCGTCTGCCAGTCCGAGAACCCGCCCACGTATTCGCGCCAGCGGCCCTCGCCCTCGGCCGCGACAACCGAGGTGACGACGTTGTCGACGAAGGCGCGGTCGTGCGAGACCAGGAACACCGTGCCGCTGTATTCCTGCAGCAGTTCTTCGAGCAGCTCCAGCGTGTCGATGTCGAGGTCGTTGGTCGGCTCGTCCAGCACCAGCACGTTGGCCGGCCGCGCGAACAGGCGCGCCAGCAGCAGCCGGTTGCGCTCGCCGCCCGACAGCGACGACACCGGCGAGCGCGCACGCTCCGGCGCGAACAGGAAGTCGCCCAGGTAGCTCATCACGTGCTTGCGCTGGCCGTTCACTTCGATCCAGTCGCTGCCGGGGCTGATGGTGTCGGCCAGCGAGCGGTTCAGGTCGAGCTGCGTGCGCATCTGGTCGAAATACGCGACCTGCAGGTTGGTGCCGTTGCGCACCGTGCCCGTGTCCGGCGACAGCTCGCCGAGGATCAGCTTGAGCAGCGTGGTCTTGCCGACGCCGTTCGGGCCAAGCAGCCCCACCTTGTCGCCGCGCAGGATGGTGCCGGTGAAGTTGTCGACCACGGTGTTGTCACCGTAGCCCTTGGTCACGTCGATCAGCTCGGCGACGATCTTGCCGGAGCGATCGCCTTGCGAGACCTCCAGCTTGACGTTGCCCTGCACCTCGCGACGCACGGCGCGGTCCACACGCATCTGCTCCAGCCGAGCGACGCGGCCGACGCTGCGCGTACGGCGGGCTTCCACGCCCTTGCGGATCCACACTTCTTCCTGCGCGAGCAGCTTGTCGAAGCGCGCGTTCTCCAGCGCCTCGGCTTCGAGCTGCTGCGCCTTGCGCGTCTGGTAGGCCGTGAAGTTGCCGGGGTACGAGCGCAGCTTGCCGCGGTCGAGCTCGATGATGCGCGTGGCCACACGGTCGAGGAACGCGCGGTCGTGCGTGATGAAAAGCACGCTGCCACGGAAGGTCAGCAGTAGATCTTCGAGCCAACGGATCGAGTCGTAGTCGAGGTGGTTGGTCGGCTCGTCGAGCAGCAGGATGTCGGGTGCGCCCACCAGCGCCTGCGCCAGCGCCACGCGCTTGGTCAGGCCGCCCGAGAGCGAACCGATGCGCGCGCCCGGCTGCAGGCCGAGTTGGGCGATGGTGGTGTCCACGCGGGTGTGTAGTTGCCAGGCGTCGGCGGCTTCGAGCTGGGCTTGCAGCGCGTGCAGCCGATGCAGCTCGCCATCGTCATGCGAATCGCCCATCGACGTGACCAGCGCTTCGTATTCAGCAAGCAGACCAGCGGCATGCGGCACGCCCATCGCCACGGCTTCGGCCACGGTCTGGTCCGGGTCGAACACCGGTTCCTGGGGCACGTAGGCGGACGTGACGCCACTCTGGCGGGCGATCAAGCCATCGTCGGGGGCGGTCATGCCGGCCACGATCTTCAAGAGCGAAGATTTGCCGGTGCCGTTGCGGCCGATCAGGCCGACGCGCTCGCCAGCCTCCAGCGAGAAATCGGTGTGGTCGAGCAGCGCCACGTGGCCGAACGCCAGTTGCGCATCGGTAATGGAAAACAGGGCCATCGAGAAAAGCGGAAAGGAGTTGCGCGGCGCGGCGCGCCCGGAAGCCGCGTATTGTAGTCGGCCCCGCGATAGGTCATCCGGTCGGCATTGCGCTTGAGCACGCCGGTGCTATAACGTTTGTGCCGCCCGGCTCGCATTTTGGCGGCGCCTCCCGCCCCAAACCGAAGGAGAAAAGCGATGCGCGGACTGTTCGGCTTGTTGATCGTGTTGCTGGTGGTCGGTATTCCGGTGCGGCAGATCCTGCTGCGCACCGGCTTCTCGCAGTGGTGGACGCTGCTGGTGCTGGTGCCGCTGGTCAACCTGGTGGCACTGTGGATCTTCGCCTTCTCCAGCTGGCCGCGGCAATCTTCGCAACCGGGCAACATCCTGCCCAACCAAACCTAGGTACAGCACACCTGCGCGGTGTGCCAACGGGTCGCACAAAAGCGTCGCGCCAAAGAAAACGGCCCGCTTTCGGCGGGCCGGAAGAGTCTCTCCTCGATGCCTTGCGAACAAGACATGGGCGGAGCATAGCGCCCCTTTTCGATCTCGGGGAGTCAGGACAAACCCGGAAGAACAAACCCGCGCAAGCCCAGGCGCCATGCGGCTTTGCACCGCAACAACGCATGCCGCGTCAACGATGCGCACGGTGCACCGCAGGGTCGCGCATCGCACCATGGCGACGGCGCGGACGGCGCATTTCCGGCACGATCGATGTGCGCGCCGCACCACGACAAGGCCTCCCGCGAGCGCGGCGATATTGGTAGTCCCCCTCAATCTTGCTGCCTCCTTACAACACAACCGGGAGCAAGGGCAACACGTCGGCGCGCGGCGCCGTATCATGCGCGCCAAGCCCTCCGGCCACGCGCCGGGATAACGACAAACGGGGCCAGGGATCTTTTCGGGGGATACAAACCATGCCGTTCTTCTCGCGCGCGCTGCCGTCCGCAGTGCTGCTCTGCCTTTCGCTGTCCGCATTCACGCCGGGTGCCGCCCTGGCCTCTTCCTCACCGGTGCTCGACCGCATCCGCGACACCGGCACCATCCGCCTCGCGCATCGCGAGAGTTCCGTCCCGTTCTCGTACTTCGACGCCGACAAGAAGCCCGTCGGCTACGCGCTGGACCTGTGCTTGCGCGTGGTCGACAAGCTGCGCACGGAACTCAAGCGGCCCGACCTGAAGGTGCAGTACGTGGCGGTGACGTCGTCGACGCGCATCTCGACCATTGCCGAAGGCAAGGCCGAGATGGAGTGCGGCTCGACCACCAACACGCGCGAGCGCCGCGAGAAGGTGGCCTTCACCATTCCGCACTACATTGCGGGCAGCCGCATGATCGTCAAGACATCGTCGGGCATCCGCAAGTGGGACGACCTGCGCGGCAAGACCGTGGTGTCGACCAAGGGCACCACCAACATCACCGAACTGCGCAAGGTGAATGACGCGCGCGTGCTGGGGATGAACATCATCGAGGCCAAGGACCACGGCGAGGCCTTCGCCATGGTGGAAGCCGGCAAGGCTGACGCCTTTGCCATGGACGACGTGCTGCTCTACGGCTTTCGTGCCAACGCCAAGAGCCCTGCCGACTACGCCGTGGTGGGCGACCTGCTGACGATCGAGCCCTACGCGATCATGCTCAGCAAGGACGACGTGGAGTTCAAGCGCATGGTCGACCGCGCGATGACCAACATCATCCTCGACTACGACGCGGAGAAGCTCTACAAGAAGTGGTTCCTGCAGCCGATCCCGCCCAACAGCGCGAAGCTGGACATCCCGATGAACTTCCTGCTGCGGGATTCGTTCAAGTATCCGAGCGACAAGGTTGCCGACTAATCGGCAGATGAGGAAGACCGCCGCGTTGCGCGGCGGCGCAACGTTACAGGAAGTGCTTGACGACCTGCTCTTCCAGGCCGACAAAGCGCACCAGCTGGCGCGTGCCGTCCGGGAACTGTTTGATGACGTGGCCGTCAGGGGTATCGGTATGTCGGAAATAGATCGGACGGTCGACCGTGCCGGGCCGATGCTTGGGCAGCATGTCGGCATGCGACGACTCCACCGTCCACGGATCGTCCCGTTCTTCGGATGCAAGTGTGATGGTCGTCATGGCTTTCCCTCGAGAGAGGGAGAAAGCATAACTTCTGTGATCCAACTAGCAAAGTTCGTAATACTTAAATCAGATTCATCGAACGACCGTTCGTTAGATTTAGCGTTTGCATCGCCGAAACGTTGCGCAAACCGTAGGAAGCCGGCAACACGCGCCATGCGATCATCAAACCTTCATTGTTTTGCTGTAGCGATCACAGCGTCCTGCTGACGCCCACAAGATGAACGCGCGAGGTGCTGACGTTGGAAGCCGCCTCGCAGTCAATGGCGCGGGCCCAGGCCGGCTGGTCTTGGCAGGGCAAATTGCGTAGAATCGCCGCTCGCTTGGAGCGCCCTGCGCGCCGCCCGAGCAAGGTCACTCGCCGTAGCACAATGGATAGTGCACGCGCCTCCTAAGCGCATTGAACGGGTAGCCAAAACCCCCGAAACCCTTATAAATCAAGGGCTTGGCTCCCTCCCAGTCCCGTCTAATCCCGTCCCATTCCTCCCTCTCGCGTCCCATTTTTGTCCCAAAACGCCGTTGTCCCACGGCTACAGCGGGCATTCTTGGAGGGCTTGGGGAGGTTGTTTTTGAGGCTATGGGGAGGGTTCAGCAAGGAACCCGAAGAAGGAAATCTTGGCACCGCGAGCGGGAATCGAACCCACATCTAACCCTTCTTACCACTTCAGTTTTCACTGCCCTACCAGGTAGGTTTGTGGTCTGGACTTTGCCTTCATCTCATAGAGATGGGAGCCGTCAAGTCTCTACACCTTCCATGAAGCAAGAGCTTCAAGGCTTGGCTCGGCGTTGCCACGACCAAAAGTCAGAGGGTTCACCGAATTTGACTCCATTCAATCCCGCCATCGCTGACGAGTTGCCCAACATGTAGGAGGGGTTTGTTCTATCCGTTGAACTATCGCGGTATGGATGGAAGGGGCAGAACCACACTATCATACACGACATCACACATACGGGGGAAGGGTCAGACATGGAGCTTCATGCACAGCTTGTAGACTATCTGAAGACAAAAACAGACGGAAAATTCTTGATGACCCCAGAACAGCTTGAAGCTGAAATTGGGATCTCGGAAAAACAACAATCAAAGCTCCGAAAAGAGCAGAATTTTCCTATTCCGTGGAAGCCCGTTGGTCGCAGTGTCTTCTACTCCATCTATCATGTTGCAGACTTCTTGCTCAGTGGCGAAGTAAAGCAAGAAGAAGCCCCCATTGCAGAGCCCGTTGAAGAGAAGCCAATCAAGCCGAAGGTTTTGCAACCAGTAAAGAGCAAAACCCCCGTACAAGATTTGTCATTCCTTGCTAAGATGAAGTTTCTTGCCGCTCATGTCCAAGAGCAAGCAACAGAATTGCAATCTCTGGCAGACAACCTCAATCGCTATCATGACTCGCTTGAGTTAAAAATGAAGCTAGATGGTTCTCTTCCAGTCAGCGACAAACCACACCAAATCGTCAAAAAAATCTAAGCAAGGATGACCAACCCATGAAAACGCCGACTCCAAAACAAAAAGGCATTTACATGACGGCAGAGCTTTATGAGGCTGTCATCCTTGGTCGCCATGCAGATATTCAAAAAGGACGAAAGGGACAAAGCCTAAATCAATCTCTTGATGAGGTTGCCGAGGACTTCAAAAATCCAATTGTCCCCTACATTGAGAGCTTGGGGGAAGTGTATGACTTGCTCACCCCGATCATGTTTCAGATTCATGGAAACCCCAAGACAAAATCCGCTCTTGGTAAATCCCTTTGGCACACCCTCTTGCTCATGGCACGGGACAAGCAATCTGGTTCATGGATAGCTCAAGCCTCCTTTGCTAACTATCTCGCTCTTAATGAGGTCAATTCAGCCAAGCCCTTCATTCCGTTAATCAAAGGCGATTTGACTGAAGAGCAAATAAAAGTAAAAAGGTCATTTGCTGGAACCGTCTTTACTTACATGAATGAGGCACGAATTCTCCATACGGCTCTTAACATTGATGGATGGGACGATCTGGAAGGATGGTGGAAAGGTCTAACACATCCCCACATAGATACGAATTAAAGCCCCTATTCGGGGCTTTTTTGTTGTCTTCAAGGGAATGATATCGGGTTAAGAAAGAATAACCCCTAAAACCCTCTAATTTCGTTGTTTTCCGCATTGATTATCCCATAATGCGAAACATAATCAGCAAGTTCTAATCCTTTTTGTTGTAATGCGTTTCTTCAATAGGGTTTACTTTGGCAATCAAAATCTTTTTACAAGAATCTTGCTAGATCTTGTTGACCCACTTGATAGATCGCCATATGATGGAGACATCAACAAGCACAACACACCAGGCAGCAGCAAGCTTGTTGAGACTACCAACCTCTGACACAAGCTGTTGCTACCAACCAATCTGGAGAAAGAACATGGCTGAAACGATCACCGCAAAGACCGCCGCCAAGGAAGCCGCACCGAAGAAGCTGACCGTCGCTGAAATCCTCGCCAAGCGCCGTGAGTTTGAAGAAATGATTCAAGCTCAACTGGATGCCGAACGCCCCGCAGCTCTGGCATCGGTCAAGGAGCAGATCGAGACCTTCACCTTCACGGCCGCTGAGCTGGGCTTCGCCTCGCTGGAAGCAATCAAGGAAGTCATCCATGCCGAAGGCTTCACGGCTGACGAGCTGGGTTTCCATATCCCCACCGCTGGCAAGGGCAAGGGTGACGGCGAAACCAAGTCCCGTGTCATGGGCAAGCCCATCAAGAGCAAGGACGGCAGTGCAACGGGTGTTTGGCTCGCTCACCCGCCGAAGTTCCTTGAAACCGAGGGTTGCTACACCACCTACAAGAGCGGCGAGCCGGTGGATGCATGGCTGGTCAATCCCGCCGACAAGAAGGCGAAGATCAACTTCCTCAAGAAGCTGGCAAGCCGTGAAAGCAAGCAACCGACCGAGAAACAACTTGGCGAGATCACCCAAGCTGAATTCAAGGCTGACTAAGCTTTACCTCAGCTCTCGGCACAAGCCCTCTTCGGAGGGCTTTTTTGTACCTGTTTGATTTTGAGACAGCACCATGAACAACAACCGCATGAGGAATTTTGGTGGAGGCACGGCGATAGCCATCACCCCACTTCACCGAGACATTGTGAAAGGTCTCATCCTCAATGGTGAGTTTGACCTTTTGAAGAACACCACTCACCTTGATGAAGTTTTCAAGCTCGCCCAGCACCCCGAGGAAACGAAGCTTGCCATTGACACCTATCTCAACTTTACCCAGCAGATCGAGAGCTTGAATTGCTCGCTCACTTTCTTTGGGTTTCGGCAAGGTGGATGGATCGAGAACGGACAGATGCAAGCTGGTGACTGGAAGAGCATTCTTTCTGACGACAAGCAGAGCTTCAAGAAGCCACCCGTTTTGATGTTCGCTTTCTCGTTACAGAGCAAGACACACAACAACCCTTCTTTTGAGGTCAAATATTACATTCCTCTGGAGTTCATGCTACTGGCACTTGCAAGCATGGTCTCCCACATCTGGCTCCAAGTCTTCTTTGACGAGAACCAACCGATCCCATGGCAAGAGATCCAGCAGATAGGACGAGGAGCTTGAACCGTTTCCTCATACCAATGAAGACCCACTATGACAGTGGGTTTTTTTTCGTCTACAGAACCCCTCCAGAGCTTCCCAAACCTGTCCCCATTCGGATACCTTGGAGGACTGAGTTCAGGACCCGAGGGATGCTCAAGTCTTCAGCTCTAGAGCCGTTATGCAGTATGGCTACAATCAGCTTTTGCCCCACCACGAGACCAGTAAAGGATCAGTCATGTTCGGATTTGGAAAGAAGAAATCAAAAGAAGGCACTGAAGAGCAACTTCATGAAACCATGAATTTTGGTGGGTTCGGTGGATTGAAGCGAACGAGCTCACCAAGCACAACCGAACAAGCAACCAGGTCAAGTGGCAAAGCAGATCTCTCCATTCTGGATGAGGTTGAAAAATACGACGAGAATATTTTTGTTGGTGCGAATACTCTACTCACCAAGTTCAGAAAAAATACTGAAGCAGGCAAAGAGAAAATCCCCAAAGACTACTTCAAATCAGTGGTTGATGGTAAGGGTGAGTATTTTCCTGAAGTCAAGATTATTTCGGCATATCTCTTCTACCATTTCTATAAAGAGATTGTCGAGAATAAATATCAAAGTCTCCCACGCCTCCTTCTTGCAACTAAAGAACTTCACAAATTTGTTGTTGGTCGGGAAAACTCAGAAGCCCTCCAAGACTTTTCCTACTACTTTCTAGAGGAAGTTTCCTCTACATGTGCTGGATATATTATCAAAGAAAATCCAGCAAAGAAGGAAGAACTGTTCAGCAAGTTGGTTCCCGTTGCTGGTCTTTGTGGCAAGTTGATCAAAGCCAACCTATCTGAACTATCTGAAGAAGGTCAGCAAACCTCAACCCCTTCTAGCTCCTCTCCCACCAATGGCAAGCCGTTTGAAGATGGATTGAAAAGGTCGGGAAAAACCGTTGAGCAAGTAATGAAGGAGATGGGTGAGGATGTTGCACCTGTCTTTTACAAGAAAGACCCGAAAACCTTCAGCCAGGTTGCCAATTACTTTTATGCAATCTTCCTCAAGCTGAGAGATAACCTGAAGCAAGGTAATGAGATTGAGCTTGATCTTGATGTCAAGATTCCAGTGAATATGCTCAAGAGTTCTGCTGTATTCAGCAAGGACACGGCAACAAGCTATATTACCTCAGCCTTCAATGTTGCCACTTCAGTATTTATCAATATTGATACGCGAGATCTCAAGGCAGGAGAACGTCTAACATTGGTGCAACTCACTGCATCACTGATTGGCACAGTGGGAGAAAATTGCGACAAATTATTGGGAATGGAAGCCAAGAAACAGGTTCCAGAAAAGAACGGCGAAGATAAAAAGGATTTGAAGCAGGTCTCAGAAGCTCTCCAAAACAATCCTAATGTTCCTGATGATCTCAAAAAGAGCTTGAAGGAAATCACCAGCTTTTTCACTGGTGAGACTTCTATTGCTGAAATGCAATTCAAAGGTGCAATTGAAAGTCTGACTGGCGATCAGATGAAGGCCAAGTATCTTGAGACCCTTGAGGGTAATATCTTCACTGCTACCTTTGAGAATGAACAATTCAAGGAATTCTATCCTGATGTCAATGCTTTGAAGGCAGAGCTGAAGAACGTCGATAGGTATATTGAATTCTATGCCTATGGTATTTTCGCAAATACCTATACTGACGACAGAGATTTTGCACTTACCAAGTTCTCAGCCAAATTGGGAGAGGCAGACAATAACGAGGCAGCAGCAATGGTGTTTGGCACTGCAATGTCAGCAGTGGTGCAACACCGGGCAGGCAAGGAAAGCATTCACCACAGCATCTTTAGCTTGGTAGCTCAGTTTCTTGAATATAAGAAGAAAGAAAAAGCTGAAACCAAAGCACAGTTTGCAGAGGGGTTCAAGGAGAGAGGGATTGAAGTTTCTGACTCCATCTTGGATATGGTTTCCAACTTTGCAGAAGAACATGGTAGGAATAAAGTCAAAGAAGCCAGTTCTGAACAACCGAAGCAGGAAGTGAAAGAAGCTCCTAAATCGGGTCCTGCATCTTTCTTTGCTGATCAGCCGAGGAAGACCGAATATCAGCTCCATTCCAACTTTGCTAAAGACGCTGAGGAAATTGCTAACGTTTTCTTGGAAATGGCCAAGGAGCTTATCAATGGTGTGAGGCAGGCTTCGACAAACGGAGATAATATTGAGAATGTCTTCAAGCATTTCTGCTACCAGCATGTGATCCGCTATCACTTGCAGAGTGCTGCCTTTGCTCAGCCAGCTCTTATGGAGTCCATTCTCTACTACTGCCAAGGATTCAATCGTCCTGATCTTCACCTGGTTGAAATGGTGACACTGGCTCATTGGAAGCCATTGCTTGAGATTGCCTATCAAGAGCTCTATGTTCCGGTTCTGATTGAACAGGTCAAGTCTCTTGAGGATCAAAACAAGGCCATTCAGAGCTTCCACAGAAAGGCTAGAAGTGTTCTCTCTGGCATGAAGGATAGGGAAGCATATCGCAACATGACAGATGAGGAAATTGTTCTTGATTTCCTTGAAGTCATTCCGTTCTATCAAGTTCTCTTCCTCACATCTCCTTTCAATGATAGTCGGGATGAGCTTTCCCCTCTTATTACGGAAGGCAAAGATTATCTGTTGAAGCAAAGTGGCAAATACAACAAGACGTGGATTACTACCACTCTTCTATTTGCCTATGAAAATGCACTGGATATGAGGAGATATGACAAGGGTATTGGATTGGATCAGTATCCCAATCAAGGACCGAACATTGCCCTCCTCATGTTGTTCTTCTTCCACCAGATCAACATGGACGTGAATTTCACGGAAGAAAATGGGGTTCCTTTTGCCAGTGGTATGGAGCAACGCTACCCGCTTGAAATCATTCCCGACGTTGAACCAGTCAAAGAAAACATGATGATCGCCATGGCAGGCTCCCATGTTTTTGAGGAGCTTGTTCCTGATTTAGAAAGCTCCAAAGCCACTGAAAATAAGGTGGACGAGGTTGAGCAATCTGAAGGTGGGGGTGGCAAGTTCTCAGCCCTCTTCAAATATATGGAAGAGAACAAGGATGAGATTGCATTCAGAACTACTATCAAGGGACTGAAGGAAAGCCCCATCAAGGAAAAATACACTGACACCCTTGATAGTGATACTTTGAAAGCCGCAATTGTTGGTCTTGAGTTGGGAGAGTATTTCCCCGATTTCGAGCAGACCGAAAAAGAATTGAGGAGTGACGATAAATATATCGACTTCTATGTAGTTGGTGTAGTTGCAACCTCCTTCACTCAAAACAAAGAGCTGGCTCTGGCTAAATTCTCAGAGAAGTTGGCGAATGCAAGCAACACTGAAATTGCTGCCATGATCATTGGTGTTGGTGCAATGGCAGGAGGTTTGGCTAATGCAGGTAAAACAAGCTATCACAAAGATCTCTTTGTGTTGGCACAGGAACATTTAGCAAAAAATTCCTCTACCAGTAATGGGCAAACGAATGACGGCAACACAGAACCCTCTCCAGCAGTGATGGACCTCATGGGAAATCTCGCTACTCTCACCAAAGGCTTGATGGGATTGGAAGGTATTAGCGAAGAAGGAAAACAGCAGCTTGCCGAACAGCTTGGACAGCTTTCTAAGATGGGCTTTTCACCCAATGAACAAGTTGTGCAGGAGCGGTATGGTCAAGCAAAGTCTGTAGATCCCCTCCCATGGTTTAATGATTGTGGTATTCAAAGCAGCAGCTTTGATTTGCTCAAGTCAGTGGTTAGGAAGTATTACCCCATTGATAAGAAAGATAACGATAAGGGTCTCAAGCTGATTGAGACGAAATTCTCCAATTCGGATTACTGGAGAATTGCAGATAGCCCATTTGGTCAAGCCATGATTTATACAGGTTTGGCAATCCATGTTGGTATCAATAACAAGTGGAAGGGAATGACCGAAGCCTTTATGGGTCTCAAGGACGTTCTCACTTGGATTGATAATTTGGAAGAAAGAAGGAAGGATAAAGAGACGAAATACATGTTCCTCAATATCCCCCTCAATATCATTCGTGCAGCATCAGACACTCCAGAAGAAATCATGTCAGCCATTGAGGAAATGGTTGCACATGCTGAGAGTGCATTTGAGGAAAAAAATCCAGCAGTGAATGATGCATTGGGGAGTATTGCCACTCTTACGAAGGCATTGTTGGATTCAGGAATGGGTAGTGATGAAGACAAGGCCACTTTGAGGAAAAATCTTGAAGAGCTGGAACGGGACGGTTTTCATCCTAGTGAAATTCCTGAACCCGAGGAAGAAAGCTCAGGTTTCTCACCAGAAAAAGCCAAGGAGATAAAGAGCAAAATGCTTCCTTGGTTCAAGAACTCTGGTGTAGTGATTGATGATGATGTCTTGGCTCTTTCTCTTGTGATTAATAAAATCATCGAAGCTGAGAAGAATGGATACACCGACCCACAGGAAACAGCAAAAAAATTCTCAACCTCTCGTATCTTCCAAGAGCTGTATTCAACAGAGTTTGGGCAGGCTGTTTTCTATGCAACCTTCGCCATCGTAAATACCATCGATAAGGAGGAATTCTTGGCTGATATGATTGATGGCTATGTCAATATCCTGAATTGGGTGATTCACCAAGAAGAGCGTGCAAAGAAAGGGTTCTACATTGTGTTTCTCTCTGGCTTGGTGGAAATTGCCGCTAGAACGAAAAATGGTATTGAAGAGCTGAAAGAAATCTATGACAACATAATGGAGGACTTCCTTGAAAAGGTGAGTGCATGGGGTAAGGAGGAAGGTGTCCCCCCTGAAATCATGGAACTCAAATAACAAATAGCTACCGAGAAGAAGCCCTCCTAGCGGGGGCTTTTTTATTGGTTCTCCAGCTCCATAAATGAGGAAACCAATCCAATCCTCTCCATCATCTTGGGAAAGCATTCGCTTCCCTTGGCAGTCAAGCTGCCTTGCCATACGGCAACACGAGCTCAAAACAGGCTGAGATGACACCATTCCTCATTTAAGAAGCTCATTCCATTACCAGTAAAAGAAAAGCCCCGAATTCGGGGCTTATTCATTTTTCTTGACCTTGTTTTGCACTGTCATCCTTGCCGACCAGCTTTCTCTTTCTGAATTTTGGCAAGCAAGCGATCTTTGAATGGCTTGGCACGAGAGAGGCTATCAACATTGTTTTTGCTATCCATTTTCGCTTGGTTTAGCAAAACTAGCTCTTCTGCTGTTGAGCCTTCTTCCAGAATGTCTTTTGTAGTCTTTCCAGCCAAGACACCATACTTCATGGCTACCTCACGGAAAGCCCGTTGAGAAACAATCCAGTCAGCTAAAGTTAATCGCAGATCTTCATTTACTTCTTGAAGCAACTTGTTCTTCTCAGTCAGCTCTTTATTGACCCGAGCATAGTAAGCGATTGAGCCATCAGCCGAAGCCAAGCTACGGCGAGCATGGTCAAGCTGTTGCTGGCTACCTTCCAACTCAAGACCAAGAGAGTCAATCTCCCGCCCCTGGTTGCCAATTTTTTCTAAGGCAGTCAGACCGCCCAATGTTTCAAGAAAACCGCTCATAGTCCAACTCCTTTTGTCAAGACATAAACCACACTAGCGTACTATTTCAAAAAAATCAATCTCCCGCAATTAAAAAGACACTCAATTGAGTGTCTTTCTTGTGTTATTGCTTGTCTTCTTTATCGCCATTATCACTTTGTTTCTTATCTTCTTTCTTTAACTTCTCTTCTTGGTAGAAGGTTTCAGCCTGATTATGCAATTCTTTTCCAGTAAGACCAGAATCCAAGGCTTTATCTAGAACTTTCTTGGTAGCTTCACTTCCAATATTACCTTCCATGCTTCCAATCGTATTCATGATATTGCGGAGGTTCTTTGTGTTATTGCCAGCATATGCCTTAATGAACCCACCATTAGGATTGTCAGCAAGACTTTTATCCATAATTTGCTTGCCAAGTGATCGAGCTGCATTGATAGCACTGCCCCCAAATTCCTTGTGACCGTTTTCTTCTGATTCAGTAAAGCCCTCTTCAAATTCAGCTTTACCGTTGATTGGGTCAGATACAGTAGCCATATCTAAACCTTGATCATAAGCTTGGCTATTCGCAACAGCTTTCTTGACACTACTGAATGAGTCACCTGGTATCATACTAGCATGGCTATTTTTAGTATCAGCAGTTCCGGCTCCATATCGCTCATTCATTTTCCTATCCATGTTTGCCAACTTGCTCTTCTCTTCATTCGCATTCTGTTGAGATTTACGAGCCAAAGCTTGTAAGCCTGTTTTAGCTCCTATGTTTGCTGCACCAGTTGAAAAACCAGCTACTCCAGAAGTCATACCACCCGCTTTATCAGCAGCACCAGAGAACTCACCAGCAAATTGACCCAATTTAGAACCAGCCCCACCAATCCATTGTAATAACTGGTCAGGCAGTTGATACATGATACTGAAGCATTTTCTAATGAAAATGAACATGACAGATAGGTAGACAATGGAACCGATAGCTAATGCTGTAAGAGCTGAGATTCCGCTAGTGCTATTGGTACTTTGAGCGAAAACCTCAAAGAACACCTTATTGATGAACTCGCCAATTACTGCGGAAATCACAATGGATGCTTCCATGCCGAAGATCATCAAAACAGGTCTAAGAACCAAAGAAAGCACTAGGGAGTAACCATTGCCACCGCGACCCGTCATATCATCCCCGTTTGGATGAAGGTGCATGATTGCCCATAGAGGCGCCGCAATGATGGCTTCAATGACTAACAAGACCCAGCCAACAATACAACCTATCCAAATAATGAATGGCATATTGGGTATGAAATAAGCCGCAGCAGCACCAGCACCAGTCAATACCTTGATAGGCATATCAAGAAACCAACCAATAACATTGATTGCTGATGCCATACCACCACCACCAATCGAATCGGCAAACTTAACCAATGCCAATGCAGCAACGGCTATCGCCGCAACAACAAGCTCAACCAATGTGAGCAATCTATTTCCTAGTTCGTTAATGACGACTAGAGGATGTCTAGTGTCATTTTTCAAGCTATAAAGATTTACACCTGTAAAGACTTCAGTGATCCCCGCTTGAAGGGTCTTCAATGGGTTTCCAGTTAGATGCATTCCACTTCCAGCTTCATTTTGTGCATCAGGACTATTTTTGATTCCCAAGAAGCTACCAGGTTGACTTCTCTTGTTGGCAGCTAAAACAAGCTTCGCACCGTCATAGTATTTAGATGCATCAGCAAAGATTAGGCTATCCATTGCTGGACCCACGGCAGAAGACTCATCAGTTGGAGACGAAGCTACGGCTTTGTTGATTAGGTCGTTCATTTGAACGATACGAGTGAACCATGCCCCAGCCAATATCCAACCTTGATTATTAGCCGCTTGTTGAATCTTAGTGTAGGCATCACCAGTGGATAGACCATCAGCAACACTCTTAACGCCTTTAAGATAATTGTCTGTCGCTTGCTCAATTTGAGCATAATATGCAGTAGCTTGATCAGGCGTCATAGTCACACCATGTACACCTTCACTATCTGGAGCTGGGGCTGTAGCTATGACAGAAGCCGCCAATGCATCCATTTTGTGAACCAAGATATCTGTTTGTGCAACATGAGCTTGATTGATTGCTGAGACATCCATTGGAGCAAAGATAGTTCCAATATCGCCCAGATAACCGCCATTTGTTGTAGGGGTTGTGTTTGCGACTGTTGAATCGACTTGGGTAGCATTCTTGTCTTGTGGATAATCAACTTCTCCACATCCATTTCTTCTAATGCTGGAAGTGGCATCTCCATACACCCAGCCTTGGCTGGCTTGTGTCATGGTGTAATTGTATTTGCCCCATTTTAATATTGAGCTTGTTTCTGAAATGGCTCGTGCATATGCGCGATAGCACATGGAAGCATTAAATGCTGCTTGTGCGGTTCCAAGAATTTCGTTTCTATATGTCTGCACATTGGTATTGGCTGCTGATGTTGGGTTGCTCATAAAGGCACCCCAAACCTGATCTGCCAAACCGATACCTTGTACAACGAGCCACATAACAAGGGCTTGCATCACACAATAACCACCGCCGACAACTGGAAGAACAAGTGCTGTACCTACTGAATATCTGATGGGTATCCATACAGAAGAGAACTTCTTACCCAACATCTCCCCATCATGTGCCGTGTTCAAGGTTCCGGCCAATATAGTGTACCCAGCCAAGATACCGCCAATAATTAAGCATCCGCCATTGAAAATTTTGATGCCTGAAATCAAAGGATCACTGCCACCGCCATCTAACAAGCCACCAAAGATTGCTCCAAGCACTTTGATTGATATATCCCCTGAAGAGGGTTCAAACACATTGGCAGCAAAAGAACTGGCACTTGCCAGCATGAATAACATAAATACAAATAATTTTTTCATTGATAACCCCTTATTGTTTTATTTTTGGTCATCAATACCTTATCAAATTAAATTATCGTGTCAACGATAAAAACAAAAAGCCCCAAGGTTTTATCCAAGGGGCATTTGCATTACTCAATTACAAGGAGACTCAATCAACCATATTATTGTCATTATCATTGATTGGATCGTTTGTCAGACGATGATTAACTTATACGAAAACGAAATTCACTTGTCAAGATATCATCAAAAATAACTCGCACAAAAAACAAAAGCCTCAAAAAGAGGCGATTGTTTTTCATGAACCAAAAACAACTCAAAGGAGCATTTGAGAGATACCAAGCTCACATGATTAAACTTGGCATTCTTGTTTTTACACACTAAACCCGGTTTGTCAACTATTTAATCATGTTGAGAGCAAATTTTTTTAGATCAAGCCCAAGTTCCTCAAATTCATCTTCAATAGCTTGATGGGCTAAACCTTCAATAAGAACCTCAGCAATATACTTCACCCTATGATTGCTCTTGGCAACAGACAGATGCCACAAGCCAAACACAGCAGCAATCAAGTGAGCTGAATAGCCCGAGGCTTCTCCAGACTCATACGAGTAATCAATCAGCTTCGTTTTGAACCGCCTGAAAGCATGTTCCAACGAATACAGCTTTCTAGAATCGTCACAATAGGCAAGCAACTCAGCAAGGGTTAGGTTGACCGAGCCGTCTTGTTGGTTGTCCCAATCCGCCTCTTCATCCTTCTTCAAAACCGCTTGCCCCTTCGCCACGAGTTCACCGAGCTTTTGAGCGGAATCTTTGGGGAAGCGCCGTTTTGCCTCTTCTCCCAAGGTCTCAATCGGCTTGCCAATCAAACCTCTCTCAATGAGGTGTTGGAGGTCAGACCACGGCAAGCTATCGCTTTCTCGTATCCCAAATCTGGTCTCTCCATACTCTCTCAGCTCCAAATTGCCGAGAGCCACCATTTCAGCCTCAAACGGGGCGAGTTTGAAGCCAAGCAAGGGATTGACCAACCAGAAGGCTTTCAAGCCCAGATCCCAACTTTCAAGGCTCTCTCTATGTTCCAGAGCAAGAACCTGATCGACCAGACTTTCAGCTTCTTGTAGGTTTTTGTCGCTTTTGTGAGCTTGTAGAACCTTCCAGAGCTCTATTCCATAGGGGCCGACCTCAAAGCAGTCCATTGAGCCAGGAGCAAAGTCTTCAACGAGCTTGAGGAACTTCGTTTGAGGGCTTTGTACCCCCTTTAAGTAGCTATCCCAAGGGATGTCATACATTGCCCCAAGGATGGAAGAAGGATCACGGCAAGCCTTGAAGAAATCGGCTTCCCTTTCAATCTTGCCCTTCTCCATAGCCACTTTGATAGCTTCTTTCGCCCAATAACGGGTTCTCATGGCATTCAGCGGTTTATCCCAGTTCCCATGTGCCATCTTCACTCCAAAAACACGCTTTTTTGATTTGTCAAGTTTTCTAGATAAAACCTAGAAAATCTTCATTCCGGGCCTTTTAACTCCCCAAGTTTTAAAGTGGCGACACTTAAACAACAAAAGGAGTTAAACATGAAACAAGAAATCAAGAACTACAACTTAAAGATTAAAGGTCAAGGCCAGCTTATCAACAATGATTGCCTTGTTGGAATGAAGAACATTCCAGACAACAGTATTGACCTTGTGCTTACCGATCCCCCATATGGTATCGCAAACAAGAACCTTCGCACATGGGTAGGAGCTTCCAAGAACGGCGGGAAAACCGTAACAACACAAGAAGCTTGGGGTAACGACTTCCAAGACAGCTTTGGTGACGTGGACGGCTTCTGGGATTGGTTCAAGCCTTTCATGACCGAGATGACACGAGTAACCAAGGACGGCGGCTCAATCATTCTCTTTCTTGATGTGAAGTACATGGGCCATTTTGTTTATCTGATTGAAGAAGAATTCGGTCTTAAGTTCCGAAACAATATCTACTTCACCAAGAAGAACCCAGGCCCAGGTCTCAACATGAAGGGGTATCGCCACGCTTGTGAACAAGCAATTTGGTTTACCAAGGGCAAGACACCTTTCAACTTCAACTTCTTAGAGCAGAAGGACATGCTTAATGTTTTCAGCGGAGCCGTTGGAAGCAACAAGGAAACAAAGCACCCATGCGAGAAGTACAAATGGATGATTGAGCCACTTATTGAACGGCATAGTCATGAGGGGCAACTGATTCTCGACCCATTCGGGGGCTCAGCAAGCACGCTTGTCTATGGTATCCAAAAAGGGCGCAAGGTGATTGCCTTTGAGAAGAGCGAGAAATTCTTTGAGATGGCAAAGGAACGAGTTGAGAAACATGGTCTTGATGTTCTCTTCTATGAGCCAAACAAGAAAGCTGAAACTAAGGAAAAGGTGGAAGTGAAGCAAGAGGAAGTCACCGACAAGATGAAGAGCCAAATTGAACAGCTTGACGTAACAGCCAAGCAACAAGTTCAAGAGTTCATTGACTCACTCTTAAAGGTGAATGCTCCCAAGACCACCAAGAAGGTTGCTACAAAGAAAGTGGAAGTGAAGGCTGAGAAAAATGACCGTGTTTCCGAAATCATTGCGGAGTTAGCGAGCATCAAAACCAACCTTAACAATGACTACATGGGCATGAGCATGAAGAAGAAGATTAACCAGTTAAAACGCCAGCTTTCACGGAATTTAACCAACAAGGAAAGCATGAAGGAAGAGTTATCGAATCTTGCCGCACTTAAATTCGATGAGAGCAACCAGTATTGCCACGAAGGGATTAAGGCTGAATTTATGGAAGTGGTCAGCCGTATCGAAGAGAAGTTTATGGAACTAGCTTAATTTTGACAAGGAGAATGAAAATGAGGAACGTATATGAGGTTTCAGTAAGTCAGACACGCGAATACTTCGCATATATCGAGGTAGTTGCTGACTCTGAAGAAGAAGCACGAGAAATTGCAGAAGAAAAGATTAAAGCCCCTGACGATATCAATTGGAGCTGGGGAGGGAATTATCCAGTTGAAATAGACGATGTTGAATTTCAATATGAAGAAGACGACGAGGAGAATGAAGATGAGTAAAGCTAAATATGTATGGGCATGGACAGATGAAGATGACACCTACATCAACAAGAAAGATAGCCTTGAGGAAATTATCGAGGAAATCATTGAGCATTATGAGCCAGAAGCCAAAAGACTCACGATTGAAAAGAAAGACAGCAAGTTTGTTGTCCACTACTTCTCGGAATATGTGAGCGATTGGGACGAGATGGAGGATATGGACTTTGGAGGAATTGAGGAAGAGCAAGAAGACGGCTTCAAGATTCATTGTGAATTTGAAGCTACCCCTTGGACTACAGCTCACTTCCTAGATGCTCTTGCACGGGTTTATGAGCGAGAAGACAAGTTTGATATTTCAGAGAACAACTAACAAGGAGAACCACTATGAAAAACGGACACTACAAACAAATTACAGAGATTGGATTAGGGCAAGTCATCAATTTCTTCTATTTCAAGGGCATCAACTACCTTGAGCGGGAATTCAAAAAAGGACGAGACCTTGACAACCCAGTAGCTATCATCATCAAGGGAACTAGCAAGATGACTGTTGCTTTAGAAGATATGAGCAAAGAGGAATATGTGGCTCGCCTAAAGGTTGCATGTCACTTCATTGAAGCTGACGCCATTATGATTTTCTCCGAGGCTTCAAATTGGACTGGAACAATGGAGGAAATGAAAAATGTCAAAGAGATGATGGGTCAAATTCATGGGCATGTAAAAGCCGTAGACGTTCTTCATGTGCTTATCGAGACACAAGGCAAGCGAATTATTGGTGTTGCCGATATTGAAAGCAAGGGGAATAAGCGAGTGATGAAATCTATGAAGTGGCATGTTGTCGACCTTCCAGAAGAACAGGAATGCCTATTTAGCCACTTCTTACCAAATCAAAAGGAGGCAGCATGAAAACAGATGAACAAATCAACATGGAGGTAAGCGAAGCGATTCTTAATGTAATGAACAAGGTTCAAGACGAAAAGCAAATCAGCTTTGCAGATTACAACAACAAAAAGAGTCAAGAGTTATTTGCTCTTCAGCTTGATGTGTTTCTTCGATTGGGAGGCAAGGAAGCAACCTACCTCATGCTTCAACGAATGATTGCCCAGGCTCAGCACCAAGGAGAGACAGCATGAACAAGGCTCGCATTGAACACTACTTGACCGAAATCCAGAGCTGGGAGGTATCCCCTCCCTCTATCGGAGAGGCACAGAAGGCAACGAAGGGGCTAATGAGTGAGTTGTTTCCCAACCTACGGAGAGACCACTTAAATTGGCTTGCTGGAAATTTTATGGCAACACATTACAAGGAGAACGAAGATGACAACAACCAACAATGAGCCAAATATCAAGGAACTTGCTCACATGAATATCCAACTGGATATGAAACAAGTTGGATATTGGATGGGATATGTCACCCATAAAACAATCACATGGGACGACATTGGGAAAAGCAAGGAGTTCTATATTGAAAGAGCCAAATATCTTGCCCTTGAAAATGATGCCCAAGATTTTGATTGTGGCTACTTTATGTCAGAGGAACTAAAAAACGATATCGACTTCGCCAAGCAACTCATACCTCTTCATGGCGGCTATGCCCACTGGTTTTCAGCAAACGTTCGCAAAGACAAGGAGGTCATCAAACTCATACTTAAACACTGCGAACCTAGTCAATGGATACCTGGAGGCTATAACTGCAAAATCTTAACCAAGGAAATTCGTCTTGATGTTGCTTACGACATTATCAAGGAGTTTCCAGAGTACGAACAGCTCCTTGGGGCAACCATCAAGAAGAAGATTGGTTCAATGGGTCTTGTTGAGTATGTAGAGAAAAAGAACCTTCAGAAGTCATTGAAGAAAAATTTGACGAAGGACAATAAGCCAACCATGAGGATGAAGATTTAATCAGGTCAATCCAACATGGAAATCAAAATAAGCTCCCAAGTGGAGCTTTTTCTTTTTATATTCAAGAAACTTTGATTGATGACTTGACAAATGAATTTTACTCGTTAAATTGATTATACGGATAGCAACACGGAGATATTAAATGAACACCAATACACCAATCTTAGATAAAACAAAATTTGAGATACTTGCTGAAAGAAAAACAGCCCGCATTGAGGTTTTAACTCCACCAAAGTTAAAACAGCTCGCCAAAGAAAAAGCCGAAAGAGAAAACACCGACTTGAGCAAGGTCATCAATTTCGCTTTACTTCAGTTTTTGGAGAACTAAGAGCAAGGCACCAATAAAAAATCCCCCAAGCTGGACACTTGAAGGATTTGATTTTTCAACCCAACTCAGAAGGAGGAAAACTACTGAGTAGTTAATAAGGATAAATATGCTATGAATAATGTAATAGAAGAAAAAGAAAATGTCAATAACGAATTATCACAGGAAGACCAAAAGGCGAAAGAATATCTTGATGGTGTTATTGACGGCCTTGAAGAAGAGCTAAGAAAAGACGAGGCAACAAAACAAGCTTCTCAAGCAGTGAAGCCATCTAAAAAGGCTACAAGCAAGAAAACCAGCAAGAAGGTTCCCGCCAAGGCTGATACCGAAACAACACAAAATGACGAGGAAGGTGGAGCTAAGAAGCACCCACCTACCATTGAGCACATCTTTATCAAACGCAAAGACACAGACGGCAGATTTCTCATCAATAACTATCGCCGCCAAGGTTCTCTTCTATTCAAATGGACTGGTGAATATTGGAGACAGCAAGAAGAAGAAGACATCAAAGGCATGATAACGAGCTGGCTAGACATGAATTATTCGGGTCAATTCCTTGCTCGCAATCTCAACTCAATCTATACCATGTTCACCAATTCTGTTCTCAAATTTGAAAAAGAGCAGATTGAGGGAATCATCATCCCAACTCGCCACCACTGGTTAAAGGTTGACGAAAAAACAGGCAATATCAAGGCAATCGTGCCAGATAGAACCCAGCCCGTGAAGTACATCATTGATGTGATTATTCCAGCGGAGGGTAATTTTACCATTCCCAAGAAGAAGGCAGTTTTCCCACCAAAGAGCAAGTTCCAGAAGTTCCTAAAGACTTCCCTTGTCGATGAGGCGGTTCGCCAGGTTGTTCAAGAATATTGTGGCTACACACTTACTAACACAACCAGAAAGCAAAAGATGCAATGGTGGGTAGGTAAAGGCGCAAACGGCAAGAGTGTTTTGATTGAGATTTTATCCAGCCTTCACGGCAATCCAGTTTCAGTGAAGATCAATGAGGTAGGTCAATACAATGCTCATCTTGTTGGAGCAAGTCTTGTGTTTGCTACTGAGACCGATAAGAAAGGATTTGACCAGGAATTCGTCAAGCAAGCCGTATCTGGTGACAAGGTTGAGGTCAGAGCTATCTACGGCAAGAAACAGAACGCTCAGCTAACCGCCAAGTGGATCATGCTTATGAACGATATACCTCATATCACAGACTTTACCGATGCAATTTTTAGACGTGTTCAACTTGTCAACTGGACTCAGCAATTTACCGAAGCAACAGCAGATGAAAACCTTGCTCACGACATTATCAGAGACGAAAAAGAAGAAGTTCTTTTCTGGTGTCTTGAAGGTCTTCAACGCATGATCAAAGCCGACTGGAAATTTACCAAGGCTCAGAGCATTGATAACTCTGTCGCTGAGTGGAGAAATGCTGCTGACAAGGTTCGCTTGTTCTTTGTTGAACGTAATTACCACTACGACGATGACAAGAAGAAAAAGAACGACAAGCAAACCATATTTGAAGCATTCAATAAGTGGGCGGATCAGAACAAGTTTGAACAAATGTCGTCAACTAGCTTTTGGCTTCGAGCAAATAATATCTTCCCAAGATTGAAGGAAGACCAAGACATGAAAGATAAAAATACAGGAAGACGAGCAGTCCACTTATATATCAAAGCCGAAACAATACAGGAAATTTAAAACAGACAACTACAAGGAGAAAATCTATGTCTACAAACGCAACAATCGCAATTTTAAATAAGGATGGAACTATTAACATGACTTATTGCCACCATGACGGCTACTTGATTGGTGGAGTTGGTGAAAAATTACTCAACCACTACAAGGATGCTGAATCCGTAAAGAACTTGATAAAAGGTGAGGCAATGGATCGTCTTGGCGAAACCAAACAATCAACGGAATTTTATGGGGTGGGGAAAAATCCAGAATACTCCCGCAGCTTCACCGATATTGACCACTACAAAACAAGAAAACAATATTGGCAAAAGGACTTCAACTATCTCTTTGACGAACAAACAAACTCTTGGTCTTACAATAAACAACATGACGTCACCCATTATGGCTTCGTAGATCATGATAACGACAAAAAATCATTCAGGCCATTGAACCAAGAAACACTCAATAAAGAGCGCGAGCAAGCTGTTTTAGACTTCATCCAAGTGCGAGACCACCACCCCGACGATATCAAATGGAGAAAGGATGTTATTGAAGAGAATTTAGTCAAAGGAGCTGACTTCGAGAATATCAAGAAGATGATTAACCCCACTAGACTTAACAAGCAAGTAAATCCATCTGCACAGGAAAAGTTTGACCATGCTCAAGAAGTAGCAAACAAGCTTAATGCCATCAAATTGGATCGTGAGCTTCCTCAAAAAGACAGCTACGAAGACATGATGAAAAAGCTTGGTATCCAACATAAGGACAAGCAAGAGCAATCAATCACACGAGCTGGAAAAATCAAGGTATGAACCAATCACCATGAGCTCTCTTCGGAGGGCTTTTTTATTGGCTCCCAGCCTTCTTAAATGAGGAACCTAACCAATCCTCAAAGTCATCTTCAAGAAAGCCTTCGCTTTCCTAGCGGTCAAGCCGCTCAGCCAGGTCTCCCAGCCTACGGCACCAACTCCACCAGGTAGAGACCAACTCCTACCCTCCCGAAAACACTCACCTTTTGCTCAATGTTTGGGCACAGGCTCAGGAAGGCCATTTCTAGCCCCGTGGAGCCGTTTTCCACCCGAGACATACCAAAGCACCAACCAACCTCAAACAGAGGCTTGTAGCCCCTTCTCGCAAGCCAATTTTCAGGCTTTGACGATCAAAAAAGCCAACATCTTCAATTCATCAATCAATCTTACCTTCTATCTTGAAGTTTACCGTTTATCTAAAAGTCAAGATTTAATCGGTCATTATGTTGACATATTCCAAATAACCGTTAAATTAAATATATAACAAAAACAAACAAGGAGACCCGCCATGAATGACAAAGCCAAGGCTCAATTAAAACAAGACAAAATTGATGCGTACTACAATGTTTTGCACAAACTTTCTCACGCATACTGTTTTGACGGCGACACTGATTTCATAACTGTTGCTACTGAAGTGTCTAAAAAATACAAAGAAACCATAAGAATTTATAACTTCTTGTCTAGAAATAGATTTGAAATTGACAAAGAAGCAAGAAAGGAAGGAGATCGCATGTTGCGCCAACTTGAAATTGGTGACTAACAACAAGGATTAGCCCACCTTACGGGCTACCAACCATAACTACAAGGAGACAATCATGATGGCAGCTATCAATAACCAATATTTCATTGCAGAAGATGAGGGAACAGCCTTCTTCTTTGTCAGAGTCTTAACCAAGAGCATATTGACTGAAATCAAAGCAATCTGCACCAAACTTGGCTTTGCCAATTTCATCATTCAAGGCTTTATCTCAAACATAGAGGATAGTCACTTTGTCAAAGTGGAAAACAAACAATAACTACAAGGAAAAAATATACAAAGGAGGATTTATGAAAACAAGCCAAAAACGATTTTATTATGTGACATTGACCGTAGCCTTCATCATGCTTTGCTTGATAGCGGGCTTACCCAAGGCATTCGGTCAAGAAGTTGTGAGCAAGAAGAAGGATGCCTCTTGCTTTGTGATGGGGGACTCCATTGCACAAGGGATCGCAGCTCAGCTCCCACAATGCGCCAGTGACACCAAGGTCGGCTTGAATACAGTCCAAGCTCTCACCAGGTTCAACCAGGTGCCGGCCGTCCAAACAGTCATTGTGAGTCTTGGAATCAACGACAGAGACTATCCAGGCACGAGATCCAACCTAGCAGCCCTACGAGCTCGCATCCATGCTCAGAATGTGATCTGGATACTTCCACCCGCTATCTTGTCGTTTGGTATTCAGAAGAAGAAGGATGCTCTCTATGTAGCCATGCGAAATCGTGACTACATGAAGAACATTGACCAAACCATCTCAGCAGACCACATCCACCCCACGAACAACGGCTACAAAGCAATTGCTCAACAACTTGGAATCTAACCACAACAAGGAGACTTATCATGACAACCAAGAAACAACAAACCATTATCAAACTGATCAGCATACTTCTATTAGCCTCATTGGTATACTACACCTATGCTCAGCATGATCAATCATTTAAGGAAGGGATCAAGAAAGTGGGTGTAGACCTTTGGAATGACTTGGCGAATCCCCAGCATTTCCAAGGATAAATTCACCAGCCACAATGAAAGAAAGCCCTCTAGGGGCTTTTTTTGTTGCTCTATGGCTTAACCACCATATCCATTCAAATCTATCGTGTCTTTGCAACTTGATGGCAACCACTGAGGGGCAATCATAGCGAAATTTCCGCACTTCCAATGGATTGAGCCATTCGCATCAGGAACCGCTTCTATCGCTAACATTGCTCTTGAAAGCTTGGCATTTGCTCCACTGCCGAAACGAACAATAATCAAGCCGTTTTGAATGTTATTGACGAAAGCATACTTGCCGACTGGCATTGCAGTAGGAACCGCCCAATTACTTGCAGGCAGTGTTCCATTGTTCGCATAGTATTCTTGAATATCGTCTTGAAGCCCACCAACAATTGTCATACCTTCAGATACTTGCGCTCTTATTACATAGTCTTGATAAGCGGGCAAAGCTATTGCCGCTAAAATTCCAACGATAGCCACCGTAATCATCAGCTCTATCAATGTAAATCCGTTTTTCCTCCCATTAAGTCTCATAGTGTCCCCTTTTATTTTTATGGTTGTTCTCCAAATATAACTTTCAATTTCCATTTGTCAAGATAGCCAACCTTTTATCTATCTTGAATGTTGACAAACTCAATATAACCGTTAAATTGAATAGAAAGGACGATAAAGGAGAGGGGTCATGAACCTAATACAAATAATTGATGAAATACAAGCAAGCCACCAATATGTCAATAATATTATCGAATACGATGACAAGTATGATTTGGTTGAATACAAGGGCAAGCTCATTGTGATTGAAAAAGAGCAAGTAGGGAAATCAACCCCTACCGCATCATTCTTCTATATCTCGAATCCCAATGACCCTCAGAAGCTTTCCATTGAGGATCACCCAGAGGGGGCAGCTAAGCGATTTGTTGAATACTACAATCAGAAGAAAGAACTCAAGGCGAAGATGCTTGATGATTTGGAAAAATGGAGTAGAACTTGGATTAAGACAAAGGAAGCCAAATGAAAAACAAAAACGCCGAGCTTCAATGTGAGAGACAAGAGCAAGAATTTGACTTCTGGAATAAATCAGTCAAGGAAGAAAAACACCATGAACCAGAGGGCATGCCAGTGTGGGTGCGATTCATGATTGTTATTGCGACAATTGCTCTATTGATTCTTGCCCATAGACTAGGATTTGTCTTGCACCATGCGGGAAGCTTCCACGCATGAAGTCGGCAAGAGTGAGGGTCTATTACAGAGATGAGGATTGCTCTACGAGAACCATAGAAAAGATTGTCAATGCGAAGAGCAAACAGCTTCTTAAAATAGAAATCAAAAGGTATCTTGCAAGCCTAGATCAAGACTATTACTCATACATGATCGACCAATACACTTGATTAAGTGTATTTATCTGGTATGTTGTCTTGTTAACCACAAGAAGAACAACATGACCATACTAATAACAACATTCCTACTACTTGGCATTGTCCTAATCGCCTACGGCTTATTTTCCAAGCCAAAATCCAACCAGCAAACACAAGAAGGCAAGATCTTGCCCGACATGATTCCTTGGAAGATGTCTGGGGTAAATGTCCGCTCTAGGCTTACCGAGACCCAATGGAACGAGCTGAGGAATTATGCGAAGCGCAAGAAAGGCTTCTGTTGTGAGGTATGCGGGGGCAAGGGAAAAGCCCAAGGTTTCAAGCACGACGTCGAGGCTCACGAGGAATGGGTTCACGACCACAGAACCAGAACCCAATCCCTCACAAATATCCTCATCCTTTGCCCGCTTTGTCACAAGTTCAAGCACATAGCCTTTACTGACTCTAGAGGCTACGGGCCAATGGTTAGAGCTCACATACAGAAGGTCAACGGCTGGACTGCCGACCAGGTAGAACTGGCCATCCAGAGCCAAGCACGAGGTCAAGCAACTCAAGGGAGTCTGGAAGCTGGATCTCACCTACCTCAATAGCTACCCCTACCAGGTCAAAGAGCAGAACAACCAACCAATCGTCTTCACCACCCAAGAGAACCGCTTTTGCCGTAAAGGGGTGTACGAATGAACCCCATCATTGCTCTGGCTATCGGCTTGCTCTTGGGCTTTCCTTCATGCTGGAAACTCATCCCACTTGTTGCCTTCTTTATATGGGCATTGTTCCATTTCTACTCAACCGAAATCGCTATTCAACTAATGAACCTACAGCGATGGTTAGAGAATGAGCTTGAAGAAATAGAAGCTGAAGAGATGAAGAAGAAAGAACAAGAAAATAGCAAATAAATCAAGCAATTAACTTGATTTATGCCAATATTCTGATATAGATGATGAATGAAACCAACAAGGAATCTATATGGAAAAAACACTTGATCAAATAGAGCCAATCCAAATCACCGACGACTTTGAGAAGATGGCTCAAGAGCTTTACCAAAGTGATTGCAAAGACAAATCCAAGCTACTACCACAAGAATATTTTGACAATGAAAAGTTCATGATCGCTTGTGTTGAACAAGATGGCGACTTGGCTAAATACGCCTCAGACAGATTAAAAAACAGCCGAGAGTTTGCTCTTGAAGCACTAGATGCCGCACGTAGTTTATGGTTCGGAACTTCCACTTTTCCTCTTGCAGACATGAGCGATGAGGTCAGAAACGATAGAGATTTCTATCTATCTGCCTTGAATTCAAAAGCAAGAAAAACCGGAATTATGGACTCAATGGGGGATGAGCTAAAACAAGACAAGGAGATTGTCCTTGCCTATGCTCATGCAATTCATGCTGAGACTTGGGATGATGATTGGAGAGACGCGAAAAGCAATGAAACAGCCCAAGAGAAATTCAAGCACTATTTGAAAGCTGATCCAGAACTCATTGAACGAGCTCGCCAAAGAGCCGAAAGACCCAATGCCTCAGAGAGGGACAAACATTGGTTTGAGACTTTAAGTGCCCAAGGTCAAAGTGGCAGATATTACTCTCTACCATCCAACCTACTTGCAGATAAGCCTTTCGCAATGGACCTAGTAGCAGCCGATCCAGCAGCATATCTTAACTTAGATAGACATCTCCAAAAAGATACTGATATTGCCCTACAAGCTCTCAAAGGGGAACACCAGTTCTATCCTGTTTTAGATAGAGAGCTTCTTGATAACAAAGACTTCGCTCAACAAGCCGTTAAGGTATCCCCAGAAATTTTCCACTATCTAGGCGACGAGCTACGAGCAGATAGAGAAGTCTTCAAAGATGCTTTATCACACAAAGATTTCAAACCAATCTCTGAGGGACTTACGAAAGAAGTCGAGCAAGAATTGCATGGTACAGACTACAAAAAACCCGCTACCAGCATTGAGCCATCATTCTTGTCCGACAGAGAGCTTGTGCTTGAGATGGGAAAGAAAGACAAAGAGATTGTTGCGAAAGCCTCTTATCCACTTAGAAACGATCCAGAGCTTATTCTTGAGACAAAAGCCTACGATCACATGTCAGATAAATTGAAAAGCATGGTCGGCAATCAAGACCCTGAGCAAGCATTAAACCGAATTGTCAACAAGAACAAGCTTGACATCAACCTTGCTCAAAAAGATCCATACGAAGACATGATGAGGAAACTTGGGCTTGAGCATAAGACTAAGCAAAATCAATCAATGACCAGAGAAGGCAAAATTAAACTATAAGGAGAAACTATGGATTACTACACAGTCAACGAGAATTTCATTTCCGACATACGTCAAGGTTATGTTACTGATGCCAAGAAGTTAATGGAGCATGAATTATTTGACGCCAACTACAGCGGAGAACGCGGATCTACACACCTTGAAGCAGTGGCAGCATCAAGAGACAATCCAGAGATTATGAAAGCGCTCATCGATAAGGGAGCCGACTCAAGACAATACCCATATGCATTGATACTTGCTTCCCATTGGGGGTATCTTGGCAATATGGCTGTCTTAATAGATCATGGGGCTGATATTCATGCAAAACGAGAACATGCCCTTGTAGTCGCCATAGAAGCCCACCAAACAGGAGCCACACAAATGCTCATTAACAAGGGAGCGGATGTCGAGATTGCGATTCCTCAAGTCAGAAACATTAAAGAGGAAACAGCTCAATGGGTGCGAGATACAGCGAACTCAGTAAAACTTGCCAACAAACTTGACACCACCCTTCCTCAAAAAGACAGCTACGAAGACATGATGAAAAAGCTTGGTATCCAACATAAGGACAAGCAAGAGCAATCAATCACACGAGCTGGAAAAATCAAGGTATGACACCAACACCACAAGCCCTCTTCGGAGGGCTTATCTATTGTGAGCCTCTATTTCATTCTGACGGCGATAGTCTTCGTCAAGTCTCTCTTTCATTTCACGAACAGCATCATCAACTTCGTTGACACCCACATCGCTATATATCAAGTGTTTGTGTTTGCCTTCTTCCACTACCCAGAAATGAAGTTCCTTCTCTCGTGCTAAATATTGATATTTCATCTATCAACCTCCTTTAATCCGTCCACAAATAGCAGAAAACAAAAGCAAGTCAAATTATTTTCAATAAGTCAAGATATTTCTTGCTTTCTATGTTGACAAATTCTTTTTATTCGTTATATTGAATATTGACAGATAAAAGGAGATGTTATGTTTAAGATGAATAAGCCATTGGAAAAGAAGTTAGATAAGAGTTTAGAGAAGAAGCAAGAGTTGGAACATACAACACTTGAAAAGCCCGAGGCTGAGAAATTCTTGAGCAAGGACGGCATCAAAAAATTTGCCAAGGATTTTTGGAAGTCTTTAGAAGATACAGGCAACTTCCAAGGATAAGTTCTCCAGCACCCAACCAATCAAGCTCGCTACATGCGGGCTTTAGGGGTACAAGGAGAACCAACATGAATTCAACAGACAGATTAAGAGGACAAAAAAACTATTTCATACTTGAGCTTTGCACAGAGCAAGAATTAAACAAGCTCGCCTCTCACTACGACCCAAGCCTTGTCATGCTTCCAACTGACAACTTGCCACAAGCCTACAAAGACAAGATGGCAGATATCAAGAGAATCAGAGAACAACAAAATCTTGATATGTACTTCAATGTCGGCAACCACACAGCCAAGCACGAGCAGATCAAGATTGAATTCTTGAAGAACGGGAAGCCTCTATTCTCTGCCGTCTTTGACGATCCCCTTCAGATGATCGATTCAGCTTACAAAGGCATTCAGAGCCTTCAAGCAGCTTTGGTCTACGACGACATGATGAAGAGCCTTGGGCAGAAGCACAAAGCCAGCAGCACCGCCAAAACTACAAGGAGCTTCAAATGATCGTTGAAGAATACACAATGGCCTTGGTTGCGAAATGGCACCTTCTAGACATGGAACAGAAAACCACCGTGGACAAGAAGCTTGAGATTGAATATATCCGTGACGACAGCCACAGCTTCAAGCGATTTCTTTTCAACCATGCTTTCTATGAGGGCTTGAAGGTTACTGAGTGGATTGGTTCAGATTGCTACGAGCTCAGCCTACAGAGCATCAGCAACCCAACCAGCAACAAGAGTCACTACAACCTTCATTTCTCTCTCAATCACATTCCAGAGAGCCAAGAGCTGATCGAGACCACATATCACGCTCACTTTGAATTGGAGCTTGCCAGGTACACCGAGAAGGCGATCCTCACCAGAACGAAGGAAGTCTTTCACCAACTCGCCCCTCTTGTCTTGGAGACCTACAAAGGCAAGCACACCTTCAAATGGGGTGAACTCAGACAGAAAACAGGTGGATTGATAGACAGACTGGACCAGCACGAAAAATGGCTTAGAGGTCAGTATTAAGAACAAAAACAAGGAGCGACGACATGAACAACTTAGAGACAAACTTGAATGACTATCTTTGGTATGTGAGAAAGCACAAGAAAGCTGACAAAGCAGCATATAGCTATCTCGCATCCCTACTTTCAAAGAAAGTAAGCACCATCATGCTTGCCAACAAGCTCTCTATTGAACTTCATGACAATGGAGGCTCCAAAGGCAAAGCAAAAATATAAGGAGACGATATGGAACTACAACAAGAAGAATTTCAGTTTTTCAAGAATAATCAAACTGACACAACACCCAAAGAGGATATCAAGGGCTTGCTTAAAGAGACGGGAGCATTCCTCTTCGTTAATGCATTCATGCTTGCATTGACCACTTCAGCTCTCAGAGACATGGCCGATGCAGCGAAGAACCCACACATAGGAGGTTTCCTACTTTTACTTGTCTTGCTTGGCTTTGCCTTTGTGGGATCTCTCACCACGGCAGGCTTTGTAAGAAGTGGAGTTGCCTTTCTTCGCTCAGCAGAGAAGCTATGCAAGGCAATATGGAGGAAACTAGACAGATGAGAATACGAACCAAAATCTAAGGAGCCGAAAGGCTCTTTTTTATTGCCTCCACTTATCTTCAATTGTGTCTCCTGTCTTTTATTTTAGTTGCTATGTTGACAAACTCAATATAACCGTTAAATTGAAGTTATAACAACAACAAGGAGACAATATGATTGAAGAAACTACTCTTGAAATTGATGAATACTTTGAAGGGTTGCCACCTTATCTACAGCTTGCCATCAAAAAAGGCTCAGTAGCAACTGTCAGAGCCCACCTTAATCCAGAACACAACAAAAACGCCATTTTATGCAAGGCTGCATATTTAGGTCATTTAGATATCGTCAAGCTTCTTGTTGAAGAATTTGACACCAATATCCGTGCTTTTGGTGACTATGTTCTTGAAGTCAGTATGATGGAATACCATTCCGATATTTATGGATATTTCAATGAAATCGTTGGCGAGCAAGAGGAAAACAATGAAGGCGATCCAGGCGATGAACCCACTTTCCCCTCTTTTGATTTTGATTTTGATGAGGATGACGAGGAAGAGGAGGAAATCAAGCCTGAAGAGAAGGAGAAAAATGACACTGACTGGAAGCAAACACTATTAGATGCAATTCCTATCAACAGACACCCATTGGATGATTCAGACAGCGAATTCATTCAAGCACTTGAAAAATCAGTTGAAACTCTTGAGCAGCTTGTTGAGATTTATCCCGAAGATGATGGCCTCTTCTATGTTCAGTGCTATATGAAGATTTTTGAGCCCTTGGTAACTGATCAACACACGGAAGATGCTGAGGAAATTTGCAGATTTTTCAAAACAAGACGAGATGCCCCACAGTTTGTCAGAGCAAGACTTCATCGATATTTACAATCAATTGAAGTGAAAGACAACCACTTCACAATGGAGACCAAAAGTAAGGAACTTCATGCCATCAATCGTATCAGACTTAGCGGATTCAAGGCTTCGCATTCAGAATACTACAAATTAGCCAGCGATATTATCTATAGCCACTATGAGAGAGAGCTTAATGGCGATACCGTTCTTTATTTAGCCAGAGATGGGAAACAACCAGAGGATTTCAAAAAGGTGACTTGGTATGACGAAGCATCATTGAGAAGACATCATAGAAGTCTTGAAAGAGGTCCGCATGTCCCATTCATCGGCAAAATCTTGAGACAACCTTCTCAAAAACCAAAAATAATCATTGAAGACGAAGCCGTGTTTGATGAGCTTCAAGATAATTTCCCAAACTTCAAAGAAGTCATTCGCTTCTACAAAGCTCAGTTCAGATTGCTTGAAGAGACCAACAAGTTTCGTGTCAATCCCATCCTATTGCTTGGCTCACCAGGTATCGGTAAATCACTATTTACCAAGAAACTTGCTGAAGCTCTTCAAACCAGCATGACCTATGTGGACATCTCATCAGCAACAACAGGACGTTTATTAAGTGGGGGAAGCTCTACATGGAATGATGCTAAACAAGGCAAGATCCTTGAAGCTATGGTTGAGAGTTCAACAGTCAATCCAATCGTTGTCTTGGATGAGATAGAGAAGCCCGTTAGAGAAGACAATGATCCCAAGGCACCTCTCTACCAGTTACTTGAAGAGAACACCGCCAAGACCTTTACAGACGAATTTATAGACCATCCAATCGATTGTTCAGGTGTTATCTTCATTGCTTGTGCTAATGAGCTTGAAGGCATTCCAGAGCCATTATTGACCCGATTCAAAGTCTTTGATATCCCAAGCCCAACCAAAGAAGAAAGAACCTCTATCTGCAAGAAAATCTACAATGAGGCAACAAGAGGATCAGCATTGTTCAATCCAAGCATGAGCGAAGATTTGATTGATAGTCTTATGATCAAGTCTTTGAGAGAGGCAAAGCAATATATCAATGATGCCGTTGCCAATGCTCTTCTTGAATATACCAAGGAAGAGTTGAAGGAAATGAAATTCAACGGGGATATGATTGAGGTTCAAGCAAGACACATGAACCTACCACAACAAGAAGCCAAGAGGAAATTCGGATTCTAATAAACAAAAAAAGCTCCAACTTGGGAGCTTTCTTCATGCCGTAAGAATGTTAATCGCACAGATCGACTCAGCACGGAGCTAAATGCTCTATGTTGTTGACGATAACCCTAGTCCGTGTCGTCAAGATGCTTGAAAAACTCTGACGGCTTCATCTGAAGCGCAACAATAATCTTGAGGATGTTGATGAGGGCTAGATTGTGTTCCCCTCGCTCAATACCCCCCATGTAGCTTCTATCTATGCCACAGAGATCTCCAAAGGTCTCTTGCGAGTTGCCCCGTTCTTTCCGTAGACGGCGAACAGTGGCACCAAACAACACGAGAGCAGGGTTTTTTTCATTGCCTTGAACCATGCGCCCATACTGGCCCGTTGATGCACATAGCACCACGGGATATGATTAGCAATGCGGGATATGGTTCCCATTTCGGACCACCCATTCCCACATTAGCGTGACCAGGCACGAACTCAAGCCAGGTTGACCATCCCTTGCATTTGGAGACCCAATGACACACTCAAAGCTCTTCGCAACCGTGGCCGCAGTGCTATCGCTCACGGTTTGCACCACCGCCCTTGCCGACAGCACCGGCATTGCTCGCCGGTCCTCAGAAGGCAAGGTCTACGAGACCACCTTCGATATGACTTCCCAATTCAAAGATGGGGATGCCACCTACAACACATGGCGAGACTTTTATTGGTCTAAAGCCAAGAAGGATTATCAAGGACTGGCGGAAGATTTCTCCTTTGAATACAACAAGAACTCAAATGCCTTCGGCAAGCAAGATCTTCTCAAAGCACTGACACCCAAACTTGACGCCTCATATAGCACGGCACAACGCATCAAGAATGTTTCAATCAAAACACCTTTTACAGCCAGTGTAAAAGCCTACCAACCCGGAAAAGGCTTTGCCATTTATGCCTCAGTAAATAAAACCAACTTCATAGACAAGTACCGCAGTCTTGGATATGGCAGTGGCCGATATTACCTTGTCTTGCTCAATCCCAGCTTCAAGACAAACGGCTTCAATCAAGCCACCGATTACTTCTTCAATCCCGACGAGCAAACAGCACGGAAGCTTGAAGGCTATCTATCGGCTCACCGAAGCAATGCCAATGACCTTGTTCTCATGGATATTCAAGTCAATGGCTATGTTCTCTACACAGAATCACAAGGCAATGATCGTTACACGGTAATTGCCCCAGATTCCATTACTTTGCTTGGCAAGAACCGAGAACCCATTGTCACGATTGAAAGCAAGTACATGGACAAGACGGTTCTCATTCAGAACGACATGGACGGCGACCCGACGATTAAGGCAATTTTTCAGAAGATCAAGAAGGCGTTTGGAGTCAAAGATGCTCCTAAAACTGGCGGCGTCTATTTGAGCTAAACAATCAATCAACAAGGGGAAAGTAATGAAAAAAGCAGCACTGACCACGGCTACCATTCTCACCATGATTCTTGCTGGATGTGGTGGAGGTGGAGGCAGCGATAACAACTCGCAAACCAACACCCAACCTTCACAGCCTCAAATCAGCACCACTCAAGCGAATTCTCAAGCCACTGCCTCAGCTCTCGGGGCAACCACTATCAGCACCGACAACAGCAAGGAAGTGTTTGACCTTGCCGCCGATATTGGAGATACATGGCGACTGACGGTCGACACCAAAACGGGCAACTATCAAGTAGTTCCGAACAACTCTCAATATGGAGTTGCTACCGAGTCGGGAACACTGACCCGCACGGTTTTGGGCAACTTCGTCAACTACACCCTAGCGGGCAAAATCAGTCTCTATCAAGACCTTCAAACAAAGACGATATCGGGGACTATGACCGTTGGAAGCAAGTCAGCTTCCGTTGCTGGCTCTCCCTATCAAGTAGCGAACATGACGGCTCTTGCTGGCACCTACAACTTCCTTGGCACCACACGAGACCCGCAAGGAGGAACCCCAGCAACATTCCTTGGTGGACAGCTCCAAATCAACAGCGATGGAGCTACAGGAACCTATTGCCTTGCTGGGACGGTCTCCAGCTCGGGATGTAACCAGATTGACCCCGCCAAGCCCACGGAGAAGCACAACCTCACTCTGAGCAAGGATGTGAACAGCGGCATCATTACCATGAAGCTTGATGGCGCCAATTTCGGCAATGTCTTCGTGCAAGCTGGTGATCGTGGTCCCGTGCTGGTTGTCGACCACTATGCAACCGTTGCCCCTCTGACCGTTGGCAACCTCTATGCAGTGAAGACCCAAGCTCTCCAAGGCAACGAGTTTGATGGAAGCTGGCTTTGCTCGTATTTCGGCAATCTTGTAGGCACCCTCAAGAACAGCGGAACGACTATCAATGTCACCCAAGGCAACAGCTCTTGGCAAGAAACACTGACCTTGAACAAGGTCAATGGAGCCAGTGCAATGTACGACTTCACGGGCATGGCAACCTCTACCAAGAACGGCGAAAATCAGCTCACAAGTGGAGTTCTTGTGTTGCCTCTGTCGGCAAGCTTGGCAGTGATCGAGAACGACGGGCAACATGCCATTTCCGTTTGCACCCGGATGAATTAAGTTAAGCTCAGCAACACCATGAAAAGCCCCCTAGAGGGGCTTTTTTATTTGTCTGGACAAGTCGCCCCTTCATCTTCAAAAGAACATTCGTTCTTTGCGAGTCAAGCTCGCTGTCAAAGTCTTCCCACCCTACGGGCTTCCTTATTTAAGAAGCTCCAATGCATCCTTTTATCGTCAAGTTTACCGTTTATCTTAAAGTCAATAAACTATGTTGACATATTCCGTTTATTTGTTAAATTAGGTATATATAGATAACAAACAAGGAGAATAACATGTCTATCGCATCATTAAAAAGAAAATTCGCATATTGGGAAAAAGAATTCAAAGATGAATCCAACAATCTATCAACTGTAGATTTCATATTTGGATTTACCTTGCTTGTAACATTAATCAGCATGGCAGCAATTAACTTGGCTCAATCAATCTAAGTTCCTCAACCAAACAATAAGGCTCCCAAGTGGAGCTTTTTTGTTGCCCTCAATAAATCCCTATCTTGCCACTTATCGCTAAGTTTACCGTTTATCTTAAAGTCAATATAAACCAGTTCTTTATGTTGACAAATTCTAAATAATCGTTAAATTGAATAATGAAAGAACCATTTAGGAGAATACCATGACTACAAAAACAGAAATCAAAAGTGCTTTAATTACATTGGCAAAAATTTGGGGCATCAATAACCATTCAATCAAATCAGAAGGCGACACATTCACCTTGATCGACAAATCAAGTGAAACAATAGCCAAGATATATTCTGGCAACAAAGATGAAGTCTACGAAGCAGTCACAGATGACATGCATGAAATCGTATGGACTGACAAGCCCGATTACAACCCATTAACAGATGCAGTAAGAATCGCTTAATACCAACAACTACAAAGGAGACTAGAAAATGACAACCATCACAATCATCAACAACTTAGACAAGTACAACTTCAACTCCCACAAACGCACCACAGCTCATTTCAATGTGTGGAACGACGATGGCAGCGTCTTGTATAGAAACATCAGCTTATGGGGCAATCTTTCAAAAGCAACATGCCTTAAAGTCATCTCAACCAACTATCTTTCAGACGAAGAATACTTCGAGCAATACAAGGAAACTCGTGAAGAAGGACGGCAATGGGTACGAGAGAAATTTGTCGAGAAAAACGGTTCTTATTGGGACTTATTTGCAGAATGAACATTAAACCAACAAAGCCCCAATCAAGGGGCTATTAAATAACGAAGGAGGCAACATGAAAACAAACCAGAAGAAAGCGGGAATTGAGAAGATCAAGGCCACAATCAAAGAACTAGGCGAAAGTGGCGTAAAGACCACCCAAAGCAATGTCGCTCAAACATTGGGTATCAGCCGTCAATCAGTAAGCAAGACCCTTGCTTACAACAACGAGAGCAATGAGAAGTATCGCCTCAGTGAAGACGAGCTCGCTATGTTCGTCGGGCAGTTGAAGAGCATGGACACAGCAGCCAAAACCATCAACGAATTGAAAGAGGTTGTCGGTTATCCCCGCACAGCTCAATCCTTCTACAAGCTACTTTGCAAGCACGAGATCCCCTTTGACGACTCTCGCTTTGCCAGTGCTCAGCGATCCAAGGCACGACCAGGCGGGACCAGGCACAAGCTTATCAATCTGAAAGAGGATGTGAGCAACTTGACTATTCAAGAGCTACACAAGCTTATCGATTGCCAAACATCCATTCGTTCATTGCGAGTCATTTGCTACCGCAACAACATCGAATACAAGAAGCTAAGCAACCACAAAGGAGGCAAGAAAAATGTTTGATAGCAACCTAACCCCAGCTCAGAAGAAGAAACGAGCAGCAGCCCAGGTGCAAGGTCGCAGAGAGGACGAGGCTTTAGAAGAGCAGAAACACCAGAAAGACCTTGAGGATGTGACATCCACCTTTGAGATGCCATTGCTTCTTAAAGCCGCAGAACTAGCAGGATGGAAACCAACCAACCGAGAGGAATCTATGAGAAAGCAAGCCGAGGGAGCAACACTATTCTTGATGTCTCTTGCTACTGAGAGCAAGCACAAGTCATGTATGGAGCTTATCACTCAGCTCATAGCAATGGATGCCATGAACAGCAACTACGAACCAGAACCACAACGAGAAAAGAGACCTAGTCCTTTCTTGATAAGAAGACCAACCATGAGATAAGGAGACTATATGGGAAAACACACACAACCAAAAGCACTAAAGGAGATTTACGAAGCCATTGAATCATTGGAAAAGCAAGGAATTAAGCCAACGATCTCAGAGGTTGCCAAATCACTTGGCAAGGCTTATGACACAATCAAGGGCACACTCAACTATCACAAGCAAAAAGATTTATTGACCAAGTTGAGGACCTACCAAGAATATCCAAAACAGAATCGTTCTGACAAGCAAGCAATACATAGAGTTAGAGAGGCAATCGCGGAACTAAATGCCAAGGGAACAAAAACCACCACAGCCTCTGTCGGCAGTCACTTGGGCATAAGTAGACAAAGAGTTCATCAAATCTTGAATGAGTTTGATGAGTTCTCAAGCTTGGATAATTTTCAGCAACGAGATGAACTTGAGCGAATTTCCAAAGAGTTGAAGAATTTTGACACAAAAAGCTTACTTCACTCAGACATAAAGAAGCTACCAATAGATGGTCTAGCTAGTCTCAATTCTTACCAGATGAGTTTATTGCTATCCAAATACAAAATACATCATGCCAACAACATCATCGATAAAATTAAGTTAATTGACAACACAGAGCAATACACCGCTCAAGAGCTACACAAGATTGTCGGGGGAAATTTCAGAAGATTAAGAGAAGTTCTCTATGCTGAAAAAATACCCTTCAAGAATGGAAGAAGAAATAAAGACACAGTTGCAACTATTCTTCAAAGAATCAGTGAGATTGATACTTCAAAATATACATCACGAGAGCTTTACAAATTATTGAAAATGGATGGATCATTAGCAGCATTTTACAATCTTCTTAGGAGCCACAAGATTAAATGCGCAAGAATAAGAAATAAAGACACAGTTGCAACTATTCTTCAAAGACTCAGCGAGATTGACACTTCAAAGTACAACATAAGTAGCTTGGCTAGGATGATTGGAACCACTCGCCAAACACTTTCCAAGATTGTTGCCGAGCATAATATTCCAGTTTTTAGAGATCGTCGCTCAAAGGATGAGTTTGTGCAACCAGCTTGCAAAAAACAAGATTCCATACAAGAGAGTCAAACCTGGACCCAAGAAAAAATAAGACAGCCAACTAATAACAACTATAAGGAGGAAATATGGCAAAAAACACACAACAAAACATTGAGGAAGTAAAGGTTGCAATCGGCACATTGTCTGAAGCCAACAAAAAAATAACGGTCAAAGCAATCAGCGAGCTTACTGGCATCACTAAAGCCGCCATCTACAAGTATGAAGTCGCTAGGCAATATGTACGACATCACAAGGAGTACAGCCCAAGAGTTTTATTTGTACCTTCCTCCCCACAAGAGGACGACGAGCTAGACAGGATATTGGCTTCAATCGATTCAGACAATCCATTCAATGAACCTGAGCCAGCCAAGGTCAAAGAGAAGCCTAAAGCTGAGTCTTATGAGTTACGCATTCCAAATGCCTTTGAGCGGCAGCAAATATTTCTTGATGTCGTTTCCTTCCGATATTGATGACGAAGACAAGCAAGACATCGCTGATTATCTGGCTATCGTATTGAAGAGAAAGCTTAAAATCTAAAACCTAACCCCTCGGTCTTCAGGGGAATGATTATCAGATTAAATTAAAAGACAACCCATTGAGGTTGTTTTTTTGTTGTTGTTCTTATTGATGTTTCGGGGATATTGATGGATGAAAGACTAAATTTGGTCTATAATTAGTCCTGTAGTCACCAACCAGGACGAAGCCATGAGCGACACCCCGAAGCTGATCCCCTCTGACACTTGGCAGACCCAAGCCCGAGGCGACAACGACAGCGAGTACCAGATCTACAAGACGAATGCCGAAAGCCTTGGCTGGACGGTCAAGACTTACGAAGAATGGCTCAACAGCTAAGAGGAACGGACACCATGAAGCTCTCTGAACAGATCAAGCCCATCTCTTACTTGAAGTCTCACACCGCTGAAATCGTGAAGGACTTCGCTGAGAACCGTAACCCGCTGATCATTACCCAGAACGGGGAAGCCAAGATGGTAGTGATGGACATTGCTACCTACGAAGAAACGCAAGAAACAATGGCTCTCTTGAAGCTCTTGGCTCTTGGCAACAAGCAGATCGAGGAAGGCAAGTTCGTGACCGCCGAAGCCTTCTTTGCCGAGATGGACAAGGAAGGTGAGGAATGACCCGCCCCGTCTTTGTCCTGAGTGCCGCCAAGGAGGACTATCGGGAGATCCGAACCTATGTGCGCAAGAACTTCGGCAACACGGTTTGGCAAGAGGTTGATGCTGAGTACAAGAAGGTTCTCAGCCAACTTGGAGAGATGCCCGAAGCTGGCTCTATCCCCCAAGAAATCGTGACCCTTGGATTGACCGATTGCCGTCAAAGACTCGTGCGACAGACCCGAGTGGTGTATCAAATCAAGGACGACGGCATCTATGTTCATATGTTCGTAGATACCAATAGAGACTTCCAAACCATGCTCTACAAACGACTCATGAAGCTGGTTTAATAAGAGCCCCAATTAGGGGCTTTTTTCATGGTTTCTAGCCTCTCCAATCAGTGAGGTAGACCTACGGCACCACCAACAACAAAAAAGCCCACGTAGGGGCTCTTTCGTGAGTTTCTGAGGGTTCTATTCTTTGGGATAGCTGGGATGGTTGCTTTTGACCCAGATTCCCACCGCTTCCTCACATTCCTTGTTGAACTGGAAGACCGCTTGAATCGGCATATCACCCGTTGAGATCTCGGGGAAGTTCTTTGCAACCTCATCCCAAAATGCTTGTTGAGCTTTCTCAGCCACTTCCTCAACTTGCTTCTTGATATCTTGAATATTCATGATTAACCCATCTTGTTGAATTGATGGCTAAATCATAGCGTACATCTTCAAGACTTGATCATCTTATTTTTCTTGTTAAAGTATATTTATTTATATGAGGAAGAAGAATGAGACAAGGAAGATATGAAAGCAATGGAACCGTTGAATATTTCAAGGACGACAAACTACACCGAGAAGATGGACCCGCCATGATTGATGCTGACGGCTACAAGGTATGGTTTGTCAATGGACTTCGCCACAGATTAGATGGTCCTGCCGTTTTGGGACCAGACGGACATCAAGCGTGGTATGTTGAAGGAAAGCTTCACAGAGAGGACGGACCAGCCCTTATTCTCAAAACTGGAACAAGAGAATGGTTCATTCATGACAAGAGAATCACGGAGCAAGAATTCAATCAATATCTCAAAGCAAAAGAGCTTTGCACTGACAAGACTCCACCACAAGAGCAAGAGAAGATTCCAGCACCTTTCAATACTCAGCTACAAACCAAACTAGCCGCTCTCAAGTGCTTGAGATCAGATAAGCAATCCAAGACCATTGAGCGATAAAAAAAGCCCCGATTTAGGGGCTTCATTCATTCTTGGGGGCTATCACTTCCGAGACTTCTTGATGTCAGCCCAACCCTCAAGCTCATCATTGAGGAAGACGGTTTCGGGATACTTGGCGAGGATGTTTGCCCGCAACTCGGGGCTATCGGGAGCATTCCACGAGCTGTACGACTTGGCGACACCGTTCTCATCAAGCTCGCCCTCTTCAGCCTTCATGAGCTTCTTTTTGGCTTGTTTCTTGAGCTTCGCAATCGCCAGCTCATAGTTCACGAGATCACCGAGGAAGCAATCAGCCGTCGCATATTGGAATTGCGGATAGGTTGCCTTGGCATGGTCATACAAGGCTTGCTCATCCTCCTGATTGGTGAAGCTCACATGAACGGCAGCACCATCGCCGTAATCAGCAGCGTCACCGAGAACCTTGCCATCTTTCATGATGGTAGCAATCCAGCCAGAACCTTCAATTCCAGTCGTGTTCTTGATACCTACGGCACGATAACCAGCCGAGAACTTCTTGATAGCCTCAATCATTTCTTCACCTCATCAATAAAGTAGATAGTGAAGAAACTTTAGCGTACATCTTGCAAGAAGAGTCAACAAGAACAACAAATATTAGTCGTCCAGGAAAAAGCCAGGTATCGCCCAGGTCATCTTAAAGAACATTCGTTCTTTGCGAGTCAAGCTCGCCGTCAAAGTCTCCCACCCTACGGGCTTCCTTATTTAAGAAGCTCCAATCCATCCATTTATCTTGAAGTTTACCGCTTATCTTAAAGTCAATAATCTATGTTGACATAATCCGTTTATTTGTTAAATTAAATATATAACCAAAACAAACAAGGAGAGCAACATGGACTTATTGGCATACTTCAAAAGACACGAAGAAATCAAATACACCATTTTTAGTGAAATTGCAGGATTCTTCAGAATTGAGCTTTGTGTTGGCAAAAGCGAAGAATACTTAATGGATGACTTCAACAACTATTACAATGAAATCGAATATTACCACCTTGCCGATGATGAATTTCTCGATGAGTTTTACAAGCTCAACCAAGGAAAAATCCAAGAGTTTAGCCACAATTGGTACGACTTCAATCAAGTTCCTGAAGATCGAAAGAAAATGACTTTATTGGACTACTACATGAACGAAATGGCGTGGTCCAACTACAACAACATCTTACAGATGGCAAAGGAAGCAGTCTAAACAACAAAAGGACTAACCCACCTCAACGGGCTATCCAATAACAACAATAACAGGAGAAACCACCATGAAACCATCAATCATCAAATTAATCACTACAGCATTGTCAGAAAAAGAGTACAAGATTCACAAAGGCAAAAACAATTGGGACGGGAAAGTTAACTATGTCATCACTCACAAAGACGGCATTACCATCAGATTTGAGCCTTCCGACAACAAAACAATCCAATCATTGATCAATGAGCAATATTACATGATCAATCATTTTGAAAACGAGATAGCCAAGCACGAAAAAATGATTGAAGACGAGCTTGTTGATATGCACCTATTTCAATACAGCCACTCAAAAATGACACTCAATGAAATATGGAATAAAGCAAAAGAGGAATACGATCAAACCATTCAAGGGCATACTCAAAGCATTAAAAAGACAAAAGAAGTCATTGTCGACCTACAAGAGCTATTAGCATTAGCAACCTAAACAGCCCTAAGACCTCCCAACTCACTAGCTCGCTATATGCGGGCTTTAGGGGTGAACAGACAAGGAGGTCATATGCAATTTGAAGTCATAACCGAAAGAACAAAAACCATTACAGAGACCAGCATCCAACTTGTAGAAGCTGACTCCAAAGAAGAAGCTATCCAGAAAGCCGCTGAACTTCCTCATACCAATGTCTCATGCGAATCCACAAACAAGGAGATCACATTCGCAGTAGAAGACCTACCTGGTGCAGAAGAGGGAATCAAAAAATGCCGCTGGCTTCTTGCCAGCATGTGTGCCAAAGACGATGCTGAAGAAGAAGAGGATGATCCAGCCATCTACGACGAGAAATATTTTCAGTTTATTGATTGGTTGAATAAGAACGGTTAAGAACAAGAATAGGAAACCGCCATGTCAAAAAGGCAATGGCCTTAGAAGAGGTCAAGAACCAAATCACCAAGTACGGCTTTACTCTCAATGACCTATCCAGAGAGCTTGAGCAAGGCAAGCAAAGGAAGAGAAAGGCCAGATCGATAAGCGTTCCCGAGGCTACCAATAACAAAATCAAGCTTGACCCACCAAGCCAAGTCAAAATCAAACTCACTGACGAAGACGATTGAGTTTTCAGTTTCTTAAATGAGGATGGTTCATGCCATCCTTTTATCGTTAAGTGAACCGTTTATCTTAAAGTCAATAATCTATGTTGACATAATCCGTTTATTTGTTAAATTAAATATATAACAACAAACAAGGATAATGTCATGAGCTACACCATTTTACAAAGCACAAAAGTTTTTCAATTAGTCGATCAAGACGGCAAATCAATCATTGCCAGCGGTGCCGTTTCAGAAGACAACAATGTTTCACCAAAACGCTACGACACTATCTATTTCAACGCAGCAGCAAAGACAAAAAGCCAGCTTGGTGTTGAAACAGCTCACTATGCACACTCAATCTTAACTGGTTGCCTTCAATTGAAAAATGGAAACGGCATATCAACAGAAGACGATGTTAATACAATCACCCGCCGTTTCTTAAATAACCTTCAAAAAGCAAAAGTCGTTAATGTGGAGAAGATTATTTTCTCCGAGAAAAAGGTCAATGTGATTTTCGGGGAAGAAGGAATCGCACAACTTAAAAAGCATGAGCCAAAATTCAGATTCTATGATGATCAGATGGATGGCACTTGGGGAATGAGCTTGATCCAAGACGACGAGGATGAATTCAAAGCATCCAGTTTCTTAGTGAGTGATAGAACTATTGAGCAATCAATCGAATTATCAAAAACAGACAGCTATCTTCCAGTTTTATTCAAAAAAGGCACTATCACAGAAGACCAGCTTGCAACCCTTATCAAAAATCTTGACAACTGGGTTTATGGCAAGCTTTTACAGAGAACAGACACCCGCTTGAGCCAAGAAAACTATGACAAGCTTATGGCTGAAATGGAAGGAACCGACAACTTTAGATATATCGATTCCAAGCAATTCTTAGCCAAGTAAGAAACACAAGGATTGGTCCACCTTACGGACCTTCCACTTATAAAAACTACAAAGGAGACCTACCATGAAACAAGTTTATGAAGTTTTACTCAATCAAACATACATCCATACCGCTACCGTTCACATTGAGGCAGCATCAGAAGAAGAAGCCAAAACTATTGCCTGCCATATTTCAGACGACGATCTTGCTTCCATAGATTGGGATTGCGAGCCAATCAACGGCACCGAAGCATCACAAGCAAGAGCATTGGAAGAGGAAGAAGTTGAAGACTGGAACATCATCAATAAAGTTCAAGTTGTCGTGAACTTCCATCAACGCGGAAAAAATTGCTATGTTGTTAAACAGCTTGGAAGATGGGTCAAGGGCAACACCTACGAACAGCAAAGAGACAACAAGGGCTTTTATTTATACTTGAGCGAATGCTCAAACATAGAAGAAGCCAGAGCAAAGATGGAAGAGCTAGGATTCTTTGATATCAAGGATTGGAACGATTGATGGCAGACAAGGACTAGCCCACCTACAACGGGCTACCCATATAACAACAAAAACAAGGGGAAAACATGAGCAACTACATTATTTTAGATACAGAGACCACGGGGCTAGACAACACCGCCGAAATCGTTGAAATCTCAGTCATAAACGATCAAGGCGAAGTCTTGCTTGATACCCTAATCAAGCCCACCAAGCCTATTCCTCGAGATGCCACCGCTATCCATGGCATTACCAATGAGATGGTGGCCGAGGCGCCTACATACGACCAGGTACACCACGAGCTCATTGCCCTACTAGAGCAACACACCTGCTACATCTACAACAGCAGCTACGACACCAGGCTCATTCGTCAGACCGCCGGCCTCTATGGTCTCCAGTTTGACAGCTCCAAGTGTTCCTTCTCTTGTGTCATGGAGGACTACTCAGACCGCTTCAATGACGGCTACTGGTCCAAGCTCATCCATGCCTACCACCATGCAATCAGTGTCACCAAGAGCGAGCCAATCACTCTCAAAGCTCACAGAGCCCTTGCAGATTGCCTCATGACATTGGAAGTCATCAAATTTATGGAGCAAGAAGAAGAACAATCAGACAAGGAGGCTTTATGAGCAAGCAACCCATCCACAACCTAGACGAGCTCATCAGATCTATAAAGAGGGGGAAAGCAGTCAAGTTCACCAAATATGACGAGATCCCATTTCAGACATGGTTGACTGACTACTTACAGAAAACAGAGGCTAATTTCTATCATGAATACACCAAGAACGGCTACACCTTCTTTAATGGAAATGCCCCCGTAATCATGTTGTTTCCAGAGAAAGATGGAACTATCGGATGGACATGGTAATAAAGGCTCCCTAGTGGAGCTTTTTTTATTTATGGAGATGGAAACCTACATCTCCCTCTAAGTCATCTTTAAGGAAGCATTCGCTTCTTGCGTGTCAAGCACGCTTGCCTAAGTCTTCCATGCCTACGGCAGATCCGCCAGGAACAACCCCAAAATCTTCCTAAAGAGCCGCACGGCGATTGAATGTACCATCACTTTATATAAACAACCTTCTATCTTTAAGTTTACCGTTTATCTCAAAGTTATATTTAATCTTGATTTAATGTTGACATATTACTTTTATTTGTTAAATTAAATATATAACCAAAACAAGGAGACAATCATGAGTTTATTAGTCAGAGCAGAAATCATCAAAGTCATCATCCAATATCTTCCAGTAGTTCCAAAAACCAACTACTACAAAGACAAGAGCTACACACAAGAGCTTTATGTTGAAACAGCTTGCGATAGATTGGGGGTTGACTACTTCGCCATGCCCAACTATGTGAAACATGAATTATGTGACTTTGCCCACGAGGCTATCGTTCGTGAATACAAGAACATCGCAAAGACTCAGAAACAAGCGGTGTTAGCTTAAGAAATAGGACTAGCCCACCTTAAGGGCTACTCAATGGTTAAATTAAAATACAACAAGGAAAATCAACATGAACTTAAAACAAAAAATACTTGGCATCTTCAGCGATGAAGACATCATAGACAACGGCGAGTACAGATGGATTTCATTTCAATACACCGTCAAGCAAATTGAAGACTACTTCTCAAAACACTTCCCCAATAGCCTCTATGTTGCCAATCTTTCTGGCTATGTTGATCCAGGCGATAAAAGACCATTACGCCACCACTTGAAAAACTTCACAAATGAATCAGCCAACGACATTCTGAGACAAATTGGCATCTACATGAGGAAGAAAGAGCTTTTAAAGGCAAAGAACTATCCATTCTATACAGATGAACCAACCCACTTGCCAATGGATTGTGTTGCAGAAAACAAAGCTTTAATAGACGACGAGGGAAACTTTCATAGAGACTTGGACACAACCATCAGAATCAACATATTGCAAAATTCTTGTATGAAATGGGCAGCAAGAAGATTTTGCTATAACAGCGAGGTCTTATTAGCAGTCTTATGCCAAGGAGAATTGCTTAATGCTTTTGAATGGCACCTTAGAGAAGACTACGCCTTTCTTCAAGACCCTTGGTTTATTGATAAATACAGAGATGGCGAATACTACACTTGCGACAAAGAAGAAATTATTGACTTCATGATCAAGAAGCTCATCCCTATTGTGGAATACGAAAAGCCAATTATTCAGCTATACGAAGCAGCAAGAGGGGCAATCATTGAAGAATCACTCAAAGACTATCTTCCTCACTCCCTAGCAATTGAACAAGTGATGAAGGACGATAAATCAAGAGCTGTTTTTGAGCAAGCTATTGAAGCCGATGAAAAGATGGAAGGTGGAACAAAAATCCAAAACCTTGAATTACTCAGAAAACAAGCGATGGCTCACAATTTGGACAAGGAGCTTCCAGCAAAAGAAACCAACACAAAATCAAGATGCAAGATATGAAAAAGAACAACGATCACACCGCACTTGAGATGCACGAGGAAGAGTTTGACTTATTCAAGATATCAAAACCAAAGCAAGAGCCAGAGACTCATCCCAGCTAGAAACAAAAATATGCTCTACTGGAAGGATTGGACCCAAAGAGCTCAATGCCATTGCTCAAAGAGTGCAAGAAGACGCGATAGTAGCCAAGATAGTCGCTAAGAAATAGACAGCCCCAAAGGCGGGGCTAGTTTGTCCCGACAAGTCGTCCAGAGGGGTAGAGAAAGCATTCGCTTTCGTTGCGGTCAAGCCGCTTGCTGACGCACCAGGCACAGCCAACCCGAAACCTCACACCGCCACCAGGTCGATTGCCACGAGCTCATACAGCTTCACCAGGCACACAGACCATTTCCCAGCTCGGGATCTCCCACATCCCCTCAGAAGAGCTCCAAGTCCCGTTTCTGAGCCTCAGATCTATCCCGCATTGTAAAAATCGACACAAAGGCACTTTTTAGCCCCGTGGAGCGATTTTTCCTCTCAGACACACGAATGCACCAACCAGCCAGAGATATCGCCTTGTAGCCCCATTCTCGCAAGCCGATTCTTCCAGGTTTCCGCTTAAAAGTCGTTCAAGAGTCATCCTGGCGGGGCCAACCCCTCCCGCTGCGCTCGGCTCCAATTTAATGACAGGTTGTCACCTCTCTTCTCAAACAGTAAGTAAAAAGCATCCAGTTATCTTGAAGTTTGCCGTTTATCTTAAAGTTATATTCCATCTTGCTTTTATGTTGACATATTACTTTTATTTGTTAAATTAGATATATAACAACAAACAAGGAGAATTTTATGTTTAATTTTTTTATACCCTTAAATTTGGCACAACATTTTGAAACTCAAAATATTGATTTCAAAGAAAAGCCATTAGAAACCATCGTCATCCATGTTGAAAAAAGAGAATGGAACATCGATGCAATAAACGAGTTACTTGGATTCGACGAAGAAAATCCAGAATCAATGAGCAACTTAGAAATTGCCACCATGCTTCAAACACAAGCTTATTGGGAATACAGAAGACACCGCCATCTTCTAGATTGCAGAAAAGAATTTGTATTGGGATATGCAGCAGAAGATTCAGAAGATGATGGATACCACGACTAAGAACAACAAGGGCTGGCTCACCTATAACGAGCTAATTAACCAACTAAGAGGACACTATGAACAAACTTATTGAGAAAATATTTGAGATGGAAAAGCGTGATGTATTTTATGGGTTGTATCTTTTCTTTTTCCTTGCCCTTGGAACAATGAAGGTCAATGAATCATTTGGCGTATTTTTACTTGCCGTCGACATTTTTTCTCTTGTCGCCTACATCAACATCAATTACTGGGCAGAGATATGTAAGAAAGACGTAGAGCAAGAACACAAGGAAATTGAGCAAGAGTTAAATGGCAGTGAAGAGTTCCAACCCTTAAAAAACAAAACAACCAACAACACCAAAAAGGGGATATTATGAGCATACTTAAATTTATATGGGATTTATTCAAGAACATAGGAAGAGGCTTGATCGTTCTCTTGGGCTTCATTGCCGCACCAATTTTTTGTCTTTTGTTTTTCCACTTCTTCCTTGAAACCGTGCCAGATTGGTTCTTACAGATCTTTTATGGAAGCGCCACAGCTATCCATTATAGAAACTTTGCCGACAGAACCGGCTTTGTAGACATACTTTCTATCTTATTTTATCTATGGTACTTGGGCTATTCAAAGAACGATTAACGATCAAACAACAAGTCACAAAATAAAAAAGCCCCCAACTTGGAGGCTTTCATTTACTTGCTCGCACGAGTTCTCTTTCTTCTTCCCGCCTTATCAAGCTCCTGAGTTGTAATTTCAAACTCAGCCATCTTTCCCAAGATGAGAGCTATCGCTTCTTCTCTCTCTTGTTGGCGTATCTCATCAATCTGAGCTTGAAGCTTTTCCCGTTGAGCGAGTAGTTCCTTGTAGCTTGTTGCCATAGCTTTTATTAGCACCGTTTAGGAAGGCACAGAATAGCACAAGTCGTCCACACATCTTCAAGAGAACATTCGTTCTTTGCGAGTCAAGCTCGCTGTCAGAGTCTTCCAGCCTACGGCACTTCCTTATCTAAGAAGATCAAAAACCTTTTATCGTTAAGTTTACCGTTTATCTTAAAGTTATATTTCATCTTGCCTTTATGTTGACAAACTCAATATAACCGTTAAATTGAATAATAAGGGAATTAAAACTATAAAGGAGACAAATATGGAAACATTCATTCAATGCATCTTGCTTGTGATAGCAATGATAGGGGTAGCAGTAGTTTGGGTTTTAGGTGGGCGAGCATTAAAGGAATTGCTTTGGGATGTCTTGGAGTTCATCATCAAGGTAATCGAGTTCTGCATCAACAAATTGCTTGGAAAAGAATAACAGCAATCAAAAATAACTAGAATAACGGAGAAAATCATGGTCTTAGTACAAGTACAAAACTTAAAAAACGAAGAATACAAGTCAGCACTCAATCAGATGATTGAAGCACTCATCCCCAGCGAAACACCAACAGCGAATAATTGGGAAGTCGGCTTCTTCAATGGGGTAGCAATCAAGTCAGACAAAGAATTCAATGCTTGGAATGAGAGGATGCATCAAGACTGGTTTGAGCTAACTGGCGAACAAGTTGATCTTCACAAGTTCATTTCAGAGTATGAATTAGAGGAAATGAAGAAATCTATCAATGATGTTCATGTCTATGTTGAGAAGATGTCCATCAAAACCCCAGGCATCAAGCTTGGCAAAACTTGGACAAGTGGCTCATTTCAGTTCAGCAAGAGAAAGGCAGCAGACTAAACAATCTCCCTAGTCTATAAAGGTCCTTTTCTCCCAAAAAAACTAACCGCCTTTACAGACTACAAAAGCTCCATTGCGGAGCTTTTTCTATTTATGGAGATAAATCTTTTAATATATCCGATAGATTAGATTGACAAAGCGATTTTTTTCTTTATAACTTGAAATATAACTTTGAACTATAAAGGAGATCGAATGGATGAAAAATCAATCATAGTTCGTGTGCCAAGTTCTTTCTTCAAGCACATGAAGAAGGTCAGTGCTAAGGAGAACACAAGCATACGAGAAATTACAGTGTCAGCTCTACTTAAAGAACTAAAAGCATTAAACCAGGAATACGCATCACCAGAAGACTTCAAATTCAGAAGATTCTGCAATATTCAAGATAAAACCAAAGGAGACAATAACGATGAGTAAGACAATGAGTAAAAAAACAGAGATAGCCCAAGCAATTGAGACAGATGACTTTGATTCCTTGTTGGGGATTCAACATGTTGCAGAGCCAGACAAAACAGCCTTCTTATTTCTAAGTGATGAAGGTAAAGCTGGTAAGTCAACAGCAGCTATCGCCTTCACAACCATCTTGAGAAAGCTTAACAAGACAGTTGATGCTTGGCAGTGTGACCCCGACCACATGAAGCTTTATTATGGCTTCGGAAAGAGAGATGCATCAGGAACACTTATCAGCAAAGAGGCACAAGTTCCTAGTGATTGCGGGTACTTAAATATTCGCACCGAGAGCTTCAAGTTAGTCAACTCTTTGAAGTCACCAGCAAAATACAAGATCTATGACTTGCCCGCAGCTTCAATTGATGAGCTTCCAGAAATCTTCGACAGTTCAGACAGCTTCTTACAAGCCTTTGTGAACAACAATACCAAGATTGTCTTTTGCGTTCCTTTTATCAACGGGATTGACTCTTTATTAGCAGTTCAGAAGTTGAAGAACCTATTTTGTGGGGTCAACAGCAATGCGGTCATTGAATTTGTCTTGCTTCTTAACTACTCAATGATGATTGATGAGAGCGAAACATTAGCGGGGTTAGACTCAGCAATCAAGGGCATGAAAGAAAAGGTCTATGCCGCACACATTAAAACAAAATTCACACCAGGATTTGAGAACATCATTGACTACACAGAAGATGGTCCAAATAGAGACTGGTTTAGTATTCTTGGAAGCCTTGATGAAACAAGCAAGATAACTATGGGAAAATTCCTAAAAGATTATGTAGATACCGTTAAGGCAGTTTATTGATCGAAACACCAACAAGAATCCCCCCAAATGGGGGTTTTCTTATTTCAATCAAAGTTCAAAGCCAACATTCTCCCGCTTGGAGCGAATCTCCCCAATCACTCTCTTGATAGTGCCACTTTCAATTATCTTGTTGAACTTCCAGAACTCAGTCTTGATATTGATATTGTTTTCAGCACATATCTGCATCACATAAGCCCAAATCTTCTCATCTTGCTCAGTCCAATCGTCACCACCACTATTTAGACGTTTGAGCTCTTCAGCCCATTTCCAATCTACTTCCACCATAGGGGTAGGGGAAGCCCCACCAGGCACAGCACGGGGCTGAGAAACACCTACAAGGCTAGTCGTATCTATGGGGCTAGTTATGGGCTTTGATGCTTGCTCAAGAGGGTTAGGAAGACCTGATGTCACATCCGCCTTTGTGCGCTTGCTACGGACACGGCGAACGGTGTCATAGAGCTTGTCGACAGTGAGATTGACGAAGCCAACCTTCATCAAAATCTCTTCAAGCACGAATTGGTACTTAGGCACCCCGTATTGCTGGCACAACGGAAAAATCTCTTGCTCCCAGAAGTCAAGTTCAAGCTCCACGGCATACCGAGGATTGATCAGCTCCATATCCTTGAATCGAGAGATCGATTGTTTACCAATCTCGTGAAGCTCATTCTTATTCATACTCACCACCTTCGGCTCTCATTTTCTTCTTGATATTAGAAATCATCTTTCTCAAATAATCTGGATTAACGTCATACCCCAAAGGAGCAAGTATTTCTTCACAAATAAACTTGTACCTTGGAATCTTGCGAGCAATCAATGCAGGATAAAGCTCGTTCTCTAAACCTGGCAAATATCTCTTCAATTCCTCACGAAGAGAAAGCTTGACCTTACTATCAGAAGAAGCAACCAACACGGACTCACTCAACTTGTCAATGTCCGAGTAATCAATATGCTTCTTGCGAGTTGCCTTCCTACCATCAAGTTTCTTGGTTTTTCTATCAAAACCAATTTCCTTTGCCACCACGGATAAGTTATATCCAATGGTCGAATGAGAGACTTCATATCCAGCCTTAAAAAGAATTTCTTTTATCTTATCGTAATAATCATCCTCTCTACACCATATTCTTAACTCAGTCTCCCAAAAGACAAGCTCTTCTCTAAAAATTTGCTTAAGAGACTTCTTCCCACTCACAGATTTTCTCTTAACTTCATCAATTGCCGACAAGCCTAATTCTCTTATATCACTCATTTAATTGTCTCCGTTTTGTAATAATAACAATTCTTTTATAAGCGACAATTAAATAAAGTCAAGTTTAGATTGCAGCGACATAAAACAAAAATAGCCCAAAAGCACACAAATTAAACCGAAACAAACCAGATATGCCCAGATTTAACCGAAAGAGACCAAAACCATATAAAGATGGTTGTTTTTTTCGGCGGTAAATCTTTTAAAGCACTCATTACATTAAAATGTGGTTCTCGCTAAAATCTCAATAAAATCCTACGGCAATAAGTTTCTTCACGGGAAAGAATAAAAAACCAATACCCGATATGTTTGACAAGCCAAAATTTTCCTTTATAACAAGAAAATAAAACCAAAAAAGGAAAATACATGAGCACAACAATAATACTATCTATCGCAGTCGCCTTCTTGTTCCTTGAAGTCTTTCTAATGAGACTCAAGATTAAGGAACTCCAACAAGTGATAACTTCAGTAGGAAAAGTTGGCTTGATGAATCTCTCATTGCTAACTTCCCAAGAAAAGATCACCGAGGAAGACAAGGCCAAGATCCAAGAGGCATTCAACCATCTACAAGAAGAACAAAACAAGGGGCAAGCATGAGCAGATTAGAGAAACCCTTTGAGGAATACACCCCACAAGAGCAAGTTCTTATCGTTGGACGAGAACTTAAACGCTCCTTTGAGTACAACCAGCAATTGCAAGATGAAATGAAGATCAACAATCTTGCCCTATGCTCACTCACAAACAAGATTGATGAGTATTCAAACTGGAACTATCGCTTATGGGCTCTAGTCTTCGCCATGTTTTTTGTTGGATTTTTAATAGGCAAGGTGTAAGTATGAGAAAAACAACAATCATGGAAAACAACCACGAGGAAGCCTATATCGACAACTGGATGAAGACACAACCAAAGATTGTCAAAGGCAAGCAAAAGGACGTGAAGAGAAGTTCTTTCTATCATGAGGCTATTGCCCTACATGCGAAGTACAGCCTTCAAGACCAGTTCGCGCAAGTCACTGATGCAGAATTTCAGAGACTTCATGACCTTATCAATAGACTCACTGAAGAGAACGAACACCTAAAATTTCAAATTATGGCAAAAGGAGAATGACAATGAAAACAGTACAGGATTTTATGAGCAAGAACTTGGGTGATCTTCAAACAACATTATTGCAAGATGAACTTGACCCCATCTACTTGAGCAATCAACAAAACGGGACTGTTGTTTCCGGCTACGCAAATGGCGAGCAATCCCTCTTCCTAAAAATTGGAGGCAAGGTTTTGCTCTCGGAAGAGCTTCAAGCAAAACACAGAAAGCAGCAGGAAGAGATCCGAGAAATCAAGGAAGAATGCAGCCAAGCCATCAACCAATTCATCGTTTATTTCAACAACGAAATGACGGGAACACCTTGGAATATTCAACGAAATTACTTCAAACAAAGTGGCAACAGAAGAAGCTTGCTACAGCTATCCATTCCCAATACTCAGCCCTATGCAGACCAGCTAGACAAGAATGGAAACACCGATCTTGCTACACCAGGCGAGCTCTTGGCACTGATGGCAATTCTTCAGCACTACCAAGATGAAATCTTCAGAGCAAAGCTTAGTGCCTCGTTGAATCAGAAAGTAGCCAAGACAGTGCGAGGACAGAAGATATGATGCTCATTGACTATATGACCATGAAGAACGGCGATTATCACGAGAAGCAGATCGCCTACAACATGGCCGCTATCTTGAATGAAATCAAGAAGCAATATCCAGAAGACCTAGAACCAGACCTTGATGATCCTAAGTATGCGGATATCGTCAAAGGCTCTCCATATGCTCCCAAGGTGATGGGAGGTTTGGCGAAAGATTTAGGGATACAAGACAGACTCATGACCCTTGATCTTTGGCGAGACTTGTCCCATGGCTACTGCCCCGCTGAATACCTTCCAGAAGACTCCCCATTCAAGAAGCAGATCAAGGACACACCACGAGGCAAGATGGTTGTTCTCAATCGCAATGCTTCCCCTATGGACGAGCTGGGCACCTACCACCCAGAGGAAGCCAAGAAACAGCGTGCTATTGGCACAGAATTCGTTTTTGGCATGGGTGGAAACTTCAGCAAGACATTGGCTCGCTTGGCTACCGAAGACCCTTCCTATATTGAGAAATTCAACGAGATAGCCAACCGAGTATTTAGCGAGAAGGTCATGCCACTTGCTCTTGAGTATGCAATGGTCAGAACTGGCAAGGATGGAGAATCCTTGAACTATGCTCGCTCAATCATGGCCGTCAACTACATGCACATAGAAAACCGTGGCTCAGAACAGAACGGAGTTGAGCCCTATATCCACTTTCACTTTGATGTATTGAATGTGGCAAGAGGTTTTGACGACAAATTGACCGCCTTGTATATGGGTGAAGTTGCCAAACACAAGGACACCTTGAATGCTTGCTTCCAGGCTGAAATCAAGGAAGAGCTTGAGAATAAGATGGGCTTTGTGTTTAAGCCAGTGATTCTTGATGACGAGAAAAACGACGACTTCATACCCGACGACGAGAAAAATATTTGCTCTTATGACCTACCTGATGATTGGGTTCCCAAAATGGTTCAAGACTTCTACAGCAAGAGAAGTGAGGAAATGGCAGCAGCCCAAAAGGGACAAGGTTTCATAGCAACTGAAATCGCACGTGTTACCAGCAGAGACGACAAATCAGAACTCTCTCCTTCCGAAATGTTAGCCAAGTGGAAAGCAGAAATGGATGGCATGGGCTGGACCTCTCAATCCATCAAGCAAAAGTTGGACTTCAACCAGGTGCGCCTTGGTTACTCAACGAGATCTGATGAGGCATTAACCAAGGGCTTTGTTCGTAAGTTCCAGAAAACCGAGATGGACAAGAATGGTCCTGTTGAATATGGAGCCGTTGAGAACGATCCAAGAGAACGAGACCAGCAACTTGTGAAGGGTTTTCTTCGCAAAATGAAAGAGCTTCACTTCACCGAAGGGCAATTCAAAGCCCATATGGTCAAGCAACTCATCAACGATATGGACAAGGACAAGGCTCAACGAGAAGCAGCCCGTATCTTTGAAGAGCAATGTGTCCACATGATCGATAAGACCAAAGTGGACTATTACAAAGACTTCCTTGCTGGAAAGATTACTGACCCGCACGAATACCGCCAAAAACAAATTCGCTATACCCGTGAAATGAGCTTCACAACCAAGGAGGTTTTAGCTCAAGAGCAATACATGCACGAGACAGCCAAAGCTAGATCTGGTGAAGTCCAATTCACTATCCCAGAACAAAAGGCAGCTCAGAGACTTCTTGCTTTTGAAAACCAGATGAGCCGTGAGCTTAACAAGCCCGTCAAATGCTCCAAAGGGCAGAGAGAAAGCTTCATGTCGATCATGACCAAGCCAGGCTCAGCACATTTCATTATGGGTGATCCAGGTACAGGAAAATCATTCGTTGCCCGTGCTATCAAAGAATCCTACGAAGCAGACGGCAAGAATGTTTTCGCAGTGGCACCAACCAACAAGGCAGTCAAAGGTTTAGCCAATGATGCTCGCTTCCAAGAAGGCTCTTATGGAAGTTTGGCGAAGGTGTTGAATGACCTCGACAAGGGCAAAGTGAAGTGGAACAAGGATACCGTAGTTATTGGGGACGAGATGGGCATGGCTTGCCTTGACGACTACCACCGCTTAATGAAGCACGTCAATGAATCTGGTGCAAAAATAATCAGTATCGGAGATGCCAAGCAGATTCAATCAGTAGCACATGGCGGAACATTTAGAGTCATGTCCAACGATTTTGTTTGCGAGCAGCTAACAGAAATCAACCGTCAAAATACCGCTCGCCACCGTGAAATGGTTCAAGACTTCGGATATGGCAGAGTCGGCAAAGGCATGAGAACCTTGTTTGATGAAGGCAGCATCATTATCTGCAAAACTGAGGAAGAGAAATTCCAGAAAATAGCCCAGGACTACATGGAAGATCCAAATGCTTTCATGAAGAAGGCCGCCTATGCTGGAACCAACGCAGATTGCGACAGAATCAACAGCATTATTCGTGACACTTTGAAAGAGCAAGGTCTTCTTTCAAGCGATCCCAAGGATGAGGTAAAGCTTCAAACCAAAGACGGCGAGAAGTCTTTTTGTGTTGGAGATCGTATTGTCTTCACCAAAGGTCAGCTCAGTGACGATGTGGAGCAAGAGAAGGTTGTCAACTCAGAGCTTGGAACCGTGACCGAGTTCAAAACCGTCTTCAACAGACTCACCAAGAAGCATCAAGTTAATGCAATCAAGGTATTGATCGACGGAGCGAATGGAGACGCACCTAAAGAGGTATGGTTGTCCACCAACAAAGAGCACAACGTCAATAATGGATATGCCACCACAATCCACAAAAACCAAGGCTCTACTTACGAAGCTACCGAATACGCACCAACTAATCTTGACAACATGCACTTGGCTTATGTTGGAGTTTCACGCCACAAGAGCGGCTTCAAGATGTATTTGAGTGACGAGCTTGCTAACAAATGGGCAGAAGAACTTGCCGACAAGGAACCCACCAAAAAGATGTTGAAGTGGGCTGAGGATGTAGCAGCCAAAAATGGAATCACTCTTGACGAGGAAATGAAAGGCTCTTTTGTTGATATTCGAAATTTCTTGAACCAGCATGTTCCTCAAATTAAAGGCAAAGAAACTGAGCCAAGACACAGAATGGACGACTTTGCTTCAATCATTGAAGCCATGTCCACTACTGCCTACAAGAAGAGTACCTTCGATTTTCAGATCATGGATGGTTTAGCAGTAGATAAATACTACGATGCTCTTAAACAGAGAAGTGAAGTTCAAAGCAATCCTGAAGCTCACAAGGTCGAGGTTCAAACCAAGGATGGCAAGGAATATTCTGGAAACGAGCCAGTGCTTATCAAGAAGGATGAGATTAAACAGACTGAGGCTAAAGCGGAGCCAACTATCAAGGATTCCAAGAAGCCAGCCAAGCAGAAAACCAAGGCTTCAAAGAAAAAATCAGAACCTACACAGCTTGCCAATAAACAGAAAGACAGTCTTCAGACCATCATGAAAGACCAGGCTAAAAAGACAGAAAAACGCAAGAAGAAGGAAAAAGATGACATCATCCGTTGACAAATCCATTTTCTTCCGTATAAAGAGTTGAAATATAACTTTGAACACGGAGAGGCAAAATGAGATTTTACAAAAAGGAAGAAATTGACGAGAGAGAGAAGGAATTCCAAGATAACTTATCACAGATGACTTGGAGATTTGACGAAGAGCCACTTGATGGAGCTGGGCTTGAAGGTTTCGGATGGAAGACATTCAAGCAAGGATTCACATTGAAGAATCTCTTCTTCAGAGCAAAGCAAAAGCTTGGCCTTGACAAACCTTTTAAAGTTTAATAATTGACGGTCTCCATATAAACAAGCCCCTTGCAAGGGGTTTTTGTTCATCTACAGCCTTGTAGACTTGAACAAATGAAATAATCTGCTAAGTGTATGTCTACAAAAACAAAAAAGGACACACATGAAGCAGAAGCCAGTTTTGAAGTTGCCAGGAACTTCTTATTTAATTGATGGGCCATATATCAATGTCGGCTCAGTAATCGCATTAGTCATCTTATCGTTTTTCTTTTTCATGTCGGCAGCACTTCTATTGAGCTGGCATGACATTCCACTGCTACCACTCCCAACAAACAACCGCGTACCGCTCTACCACCTTCTCATGTTCTACGAGATGTGGTTCGGCAAGCTTGTTCCATTTTTCCAAGGCGAGAACTACCAGCAGTACGGAGCATGGATTAGCTGGCTAGGCGACAGAGGCGAGCTTGGAAGGCTTGGGTGGAGATGGTTGTTCTCTTTCCTTGCGGGAACCATTGCGGCCGTCAAGATAGGTTTTGCAGCTTGGAAAGCCACTGAGGTTGAGATTCAGACCCGTGGCCGTGAGCTCGTTGAGGGAGAGGACGCTTATCCAACCTTCAAACGAGACCTAGCCAACCAGCTCAGACGAGAGGCAGATGACGGCATCGAGCCAGCCTTCATCATGGAAACAGACAACGGCTACAACCCCAATGACCCCGATCTGGACCAGCTCAAGCCCAATGAGAAGGTTTGTATGCCAGATGGTCAACGCAGACCTCACTTCCTTTTTGCAGCAGGCTCACGCCGAGGCAAGACGCAAGTTATCAAAAAGAGAACACACGAATTCAAACGAAGAATTCTTGCTGGGGAACTCATCAAGCTCTTCATAGTGGACACAGCCAAGGCAGATTACAGCCGAGACATACCCATTGAAATGATGCATATGATTGCTCCACATAATAAAAATGGAGTTGCCTGGTGGGTGGCAAAAGATTTTGAAAACAAGCTACATGCTGAGGAATTTTGGAAAGGCCAAATTCCCGACAGTGACAAAGACCCATTCTGGCCTAACACCGCTCGCTCAGTCGGTGTAGGTTCAACAGTAGCGCTTATCGACACATGCGGAACAGATTGGAGTTTCAATAATGTCGTTCACTACTTGAAGCTCACACCTGAAGAGCTTGAGCCCATCATCAGACGCCACTATCCCGAAGCACTTCAAATTATCCAAATGGGGGAAACAACTCTCTCAAACGTGCTGGGAACAATGGAGAGTTTCACAAAGCACTTGCTTCAATTAGCTGAAATCTGGGATGGCTATCAATACAAGCGAGACATCAATCAAATGTCCGTTCGCTTACTACAAGACCAATACGACGAAAATCAGATTCGCCTTGCTGAGCATCTAATTCCGATTTTCAAAGAGAAAAATAAAGATGGAGAACCACCAGTCATCGTTGAGAATGTCATTCCTCACCTTGTTTTTAGAGGGCTCATTCGCTCATTAAACAAGGACATTGGCAACGAGGAAGGCTTAAGATGGAAATGGGCGAATATGGTTGAAATTCTCAAGAAACCATACCGTGAAATCTTCGCCTTTGCTATTGAGTCATTGACCCCAGACGAGAGGACTCTATTTATCAATGATGCCATCAAGCTTCCCATCACTCAAGCAACCATGCGATTGCTTCAGCGAGGATTCAGCTTCAACACCGACGATGACATGATTGAATTTGTCGGCAAGCAGTTCTCAAAGCCAGAAGAGAAACAAGCAAACCTTGTATTCAGAGCTTTGATTAGAAAGCACAGACACGACGACATCCCATTTGTCGGCATGGTCGAAACCTTGGAGCATTGGGAGGATGTGATTCTTGATGTGGTAGCAAACAATCTCAGTAGTCACGAGCTTGCTTCAATTACGAACACGAACGACCACCAAACCTTGATCACCAAGCTCGCACCAATTTTCACGTGGTACGACACATGGGACAAATTTGAGACTCAACCTAGATTCTCATTTAGAGATTGGATCTACGACGAGAACCCAGAGAAAAAGATATTTGTCTTGAAGACTTCTGGGCAATATTCAACATTAACCAATCCCCTTGTCCGAGGCATGTTGTTCTATGCCAAGGGTATCATTGACGATGACGCTTTCCTAGACGACAAGGATGCTGGTTTCGTTCGCCAGTTCTACATATTGATGGACGAATTCCAAGCATTAGGAAATATCAGCGACTTTATTTATCCGGCACTTGAGCGATTTGCATCCAAGGGTGTTTCTGTCATGCTTGCTGTACAAGCACTTTCCCAGCTCATCAAGATACAAGGATATGGGCAAGAGTTTGTGGATTTCTTACTAGGAAACACGGGCAATATTTTCTTTATCGGCTCCAATATGGGCAAGGATACTGAATTAATCAGCAATGCCGTTGGTAAGAAATGGTTCAAGAAGCTTCATGGCTCAGTCACATATCAAGAAAACGGCAAAAGTTTTTCCCAAAACTGGCAAGAACATGAGGGCATTGTCATCACTCCCGATGAGGTCAACAGCAAGCTTGGTCTTGATCAAAACGGTTATCCACAATTGACCTTCTCTCAGAAGATATGGAATTTCTTTGCCAAGCTACTTCCAGAACAATATGCAAAGGGCTTGATAACCTCACCCAAGAAGCTGCCCATTCGTTATTTGTACCTTGGAGCTAATATGCCCAAAGCTTACATACTTGAGACCCCTGTATGTAGCTACAAAACAGTAACGAACCCAGAACCCGCAGACTGGATAGACCGCAAGAAGAATCCCAAGCCAAACGACTTCAAGAAAGTGGCACACGATATCTTGGCGAACGGAGCCCTACACGATCTCGAGAAGGACAAGCAACCAATCAACCGCTGGGTATTGAACGAGCTACCCACCTCTCAGCAACCAGAACTCGACCAGGTTGTCGACGCTGGCACTTGGGAATCAGAAACACCAGAGGAAGCCTACCAAGTTCAGCACGAGCTCACGGAGGAAGAGAACCAACAGATGCTTGAGAGCTTGAAATTGAGGGACGAACGAGCACCTATCTACATCTTGAGCAAGGATGAAGAAGACGCCACGGGAGAAGTAGCCAAGGATGCGATTGTTGAGTCAGTGGTGGACAGTCATGCTCTATCAGCTATCAAGCACACCGCAGATATCTTGATAGGTAGCAGTGTCACCAAAACCAACGATAAAGAGAAGTTCAAGCAAGTTGTTGAGGAAAGAAGAAGAGAAATCCGTAGAGAGAAAGAAACACAAGGCTCTTCGCCTTTTTAAATAAGGAAATAGGGAAAAACAGCAATAAGCGATAGCAAAAAATCTAAAAGGTCAAGCCATATAAAATAAGCTCCATTTTTGGGGCTTTTTTATTGTCTTAGCCGTCCACATCTTCAAGAAAGCATTCGCTTTTTGCGTGTCAAGCACGCTTTTTCCGTATTTTCAACCCATAAATGGGCTAGTTTCACAAGTTCTTGCTTTTATCACTCAATCAAGATTAAATACTTGCCAATAAAGCCTCTTCCCGAGATTTTAGGTCAAAACTCTATTAAATTTCACCCGACCTTTTTCCGACCTTAAAAGCAAGGTCGGAAACCACGAAGAGCTTTAATTGACGGGCTTTTACAAGGACTTGATCCAGCCTTTCCGACCTACCACCTAAAAAACTAAATTCTGCATATAGGTACATCTATCTCTATATGAGGGATCTACATAGGGCTATATAGGCTATTTTTCCCTATAGGACTTTACTTTTAAACGGTAAGGTCGGAATTCTAAAAAATAATCCTTGAAGAGCTTTAATTGACGGGGCTTTCCAGCTACCCGACCTTAACAAAAAAGGTCGGAAAAAGGTCGGGTAAGGTCGGTTGAAAAAATCCCCATTTACAGCTTATTAAATAAGGAATACTCAACAGCGACGGGCTTCCGCAAGGAAAAGACCTCTTTCAAAGAGCCTAACGGCGATTGAGTGAAAAAGAGAGGTTTTTTGGTGTTTTTCTTGAAAATCTATCAAAAAAAGAGCAAATATCTTGATTTAGACCTCTCTTCTTCAAGTTCTTCGCCAAAATCCAACATCAAAAATAATGCCTTGTAGACTTGATTTTAATGAATCTTTTGATACATTAAATGTATAAAAACTCATATAAGGAGACCGCTATGTTTGATATGAAAGACGAGCATTATCAATGGCACAAATCAACAATAGCTCAATGGGACTGGACACCAGAAACCAAAATCAATGTCCAAATTGAGCCAATTCAAGAATACTCACTTGATGCATTAAATCATGAATTGAATGACAACATGATTCTTGATAGTGACAAGCCACGCGATTTTTTCAATTTCGCCATTATCAAATCCGTCTACGACACTGACAATGGCCCAGACTTCGCCATCAATGATTTAACCAAGTTATACGGAGACTATGCGACAAACAAAGATGTTGAAGTCAAAGACATTTTGAAGCAGTCCCACAACCACATGATCAACACTCACATGGAAGAGTTGTTGAACACAACACCAGAAGCTTATCCTGAATTAAAGCGCAAGCACGATCTTGAGCGAGAAGTTTATGAAATGAATCTCGCAAAGACTGAAGAAAGAGAACCCAACCTAGACAAACTTCAAGATAGCTACTTCGCGTACAAAACGAACTTTGACTTTGAGACTCATGTTAACGACACAATCAATCAAATTGCTCAAGGAATCCAAGACAAGCTTGATGGATTGAATCATTGGATACCTTCAAGCGGTTATGAGGTTCCAGTGATTCCCGATATCAATGTGAAGTCTCAAGTAATCGAAGACCCAGCACAACCTAACCAAGACAACCAGGTTAAAGCCGAGATTCCAGAAAGCAAAATCTCAGCTCAAATGCAAGCATGGTTAGATCGTGATGGGTATTCACAAGGTCAGAAAGACATTATTGCGAGAGTTGATTCACAGAATCAGCAAGACAGAGTGGCAGCTAAGGAAGCAAGAGAAGCAGAAGAACAAAAACAATTGCTACTTGAAGAGTATCGCCAATCTAAATATCCAACCGTAGCAGAAGCAAAAGAGCAAATTCACGACAATATTGACGATGCCAAAGGTCCTCGAAACTTCTTAGATAACACACAAGGCATGTTTGTAAATGTTGCCCCAGAGTCCCGATATCGTGATGTTGAGACTGGTGAAGTTCATCAGCTAAAAACCACTGGCGAAATCATTGAGAGAAATCAGCAGTACAACGAAGTCTACAGTAATGCAAAAAGCACACGAGCATTCCAGAATAAGGATTTGATTGCTGGACAGAACATCGATGCAGCCGTTTCTATTGCAGCGGGTGAGCTTCGCCTAACTCAGCAGAAAGAGATTTCCAACTTCAACGGAGACTTTGAAGCCTTGAAGACCCAAGAGGCAAAACACAAGGTAGAGCAAACCTACTTCAATGTTCGCCACACTGAGCTTGTCGACCAGAAAATTCCATTTAAGGAAGAGAAGCAATTCCAAGCTGCCTACACCAAGTACAGCCAGCTTGAGAATGCCGAGTACATCAGCAAGATTGAAAAGATGTATCCAGAAGAGACCAAAGCTATCTCTAAACAGCACGAGCAGAGTCAAACACTTGAAGCCGTTGCTCACACTGTTCCTCTTACCATGAAACCTAACCGCGAGGGATACAGCTCAGTTGAGGATGTGAAGTCTCGCCTACAAGCATACGAAGCACGTCGCCAGGAAAAGCTTGCAGCTATCGACCAGGCACCAGCTCAAGAGTCTATCCAGAGCATCCTTGCCTCTCAAAATGCCCCACAAACCGCTCAAACGGTGCAAGAGGTAGCTCAACCTATCCAAGCCGTAGAAATCGCTCAAAACAGCCCAAAAACAGCCGAGAAAGTTGACCCTAACCATGTAAGAGGTGTTGTAGTTGACTACGGCAGTGCTCCTTACTTGCATGATGACAAAAACAACCAAAGCTATTATGTGACAGTTCTTGAGAACGGAAAAGAAAGAACCAAGTGGGGAATCGACATTGGACCAGCATTAGATAGAGCTGAGGTGCAAGTAGGTGACTTCATTGATCTCCAAAAAACAGAGACAGTCCCAGCTCAAGCAACTACAAAACAAGGTGAGAAAGTTTCTACTCACAGAAATTCTTGGGAAGCCACCGTTGAAAAACCAGCTCAAACAAACGAGTCTGAAATGTTTGAGTACAACGGGGACACTTACCGAACTAACGAGAGAGAGAAGGCAAATCAGCAAGCTCAAACACCAATCGAGCAGAAGCCTCAACAAGTTCAGTCTCAGCAAGAAAGTCATCCATACGACGACATGATGAAGAGCATTGGACAGCAGCAAAAACAGAAGCAAGAGCAGCAGGCTCAAAAGACCGAGTCCAAACCTCAAGAAACTGATGAGCAACGCCGTGCAAGATTGTTGGCAGAGATCGAAGCAAGCAAGCCAATCAGTCACTATGTTGATGACTTTGACAAGATGATGAAGCAAGCCGCACAAAAAAACCAAAGCCAATCTCAGTCAAAATCAAAAGCCATCAGCATGTTCTAACCAACAGCTCGAATAAAGAAGCCCTAGCTAAAATCTAGGGCTTTTTCTTTTTCCGGACGCATATCAGTGCATGAGACTGAAAACTTTCAATATTAAGTCATGGGCAAACATAGCCAACAATACCGCCCCAGAGATTTTTGCAAGACCTTTCCAACCAACAGCTTTTGCTATAGAAGAAGCTATTGATCTACGAAATTCTTTGACTGCCTTCTCAGTCAATACATGCTCAATATCCACAAGCTTTTTATCAAGCAAGGCTTTTGCCTCTGTTGTTTTTGTTTCGACAGCATTGTTGATGTCAATCTTTCTCTCCTTGTAAGCCGTTTCTATAATCTTGACACCATCTGAAACATAGCTTTTCATATCAATCATGCCTTGATTGAGCTTGGAAGATGCTTCGGAAAGGCTTTCAAGGGACTCCTGAGCCTCAGCAACACCATGACCAACCATGTCTATGATTTTATTTTCGAAATCAGCAAGTTGCTTGTTGACGACCCCAGGCACAGAATTTAACAAGATATCTCTTGCGACATAACCAGCCTCAGTAGCTTGAGCAACAGTCTTGAAGCCAATGAATGAACTAAAGACATGAGCCAACATGACCTCATTGTTGATAAAACCTTTCTCCCTAACCAGAGCCATGAGCTTCTTTTTGTATTCTTCGTTGAACATAGGATCACTCAACATAGTAAGAAATAGATCGGCTTCTGGTTCAGGCCAAAGCACTAACACATCAGACAAGCTTTTCTGCAATGCCTCTTTTTCTTTCTTTTGATCTTCAGATTTTATATATTCATTATACGACTCCACTTAAACTCTCCTTGTGTGTTTTATTTATTCTAGATTATTGACAAATCCCTTTTCATTCCATATATATATTAAAAGAAATCCAAAAAGTCAAATAAATAGGAGGTTTTATGGATATGGAGAATTTATATTGCGAGCTTAGAGAGCTTGGAAAAGAGTTTGAAATGAAGAACGGCAAGATGTACTTCAATGGCGAATACAATGGCACAAACTTTGTTCGTTATATCTTCGTCAAGCGAGACACATTAGAGCTAGACATCTATGTATGTGTCGCAAAGAAGTACGGAGAAGAACAAACAAAAGAAGACAGAAGCGCCTCAGCAAGAGAGAAAAATCGCTGGGTTCGTGAAGAGTTCAACAAGTGGGGATTGAGCTTCAAGCTTCCCGAGTGGAAACCAGAACCACGACAGGCCACACCAGGCGGTTCCCTTCCTCAGATCAAGTCAAGTGTTTCCCCAGCAACCCAACCAGCTATCCCCCCAGCAAACAAGGGCAGTGTTGATGACTTTGATTGGGGCTTTGTAGATAAACAAGAGAAGGACGACGATAACTTTGATCCTTTCGCAGACCACAAATAACCAATAACAACAAAGGAGACAACATGCAGATAAACAAAAAAACAAACCTCACTTTGACAAGCCGAATCATGGTGCTTATTGCCAAGTTTGGTATGCCAGATGCGTCAAAGCTAGTTTTACCGAAAGGGAATTTTGTCGACAACGACGAAATGTACTCCCTTCAACAAGACCGAATTGATGCTAATCCAGATACTTTCCACCCATCAAATGTAGGCAGACGAGAAGTAAGCATAAGAAATCAATTGGTATCAAGAACTCGCCGTCGAATGTGGAAAAAGGCTTGCCGAATCGCCATGATTGAATGTTTCCTTGGCATTGTCTTTTGGGGCGTTATCAACTACGGAGTCGATAAGGCAAGAGAAGGCGTCAATCATGTTGAGCAGTCTATTCAAGATTCAAACCGTTCAGCAGATATCAAAGCAGCAAGCAAGCAAATGACAATTGACAACATCAAGAACCAAGTTGCTCAGTTGAAGGCAGATTGTGAATCTGGGAAGAAGGATGTGGCAGCTTGCCAAGCTGAAATGAGTGTCTTGAAACAACAATACGAACAAGCAAACAATTAAAGGAGACGATATGGACGCAAATGAAATAAAAGACGAAATACAGCAGAAGCTAGAAAAAACTAGCAAGTACATGAAGGGGTTGTTCCCAATCCAACAGTATGCCAATGAAGAAGAGGAAATCATCAACGATTGCTTTGAGCGTCATGATGTTCCCAAAGTTGATCACCCACGAGTCAGAGATTTGAATGACCGACATGGTGATGGTTTAGTGAATTCAAATGGCTTTGCTACCGCTGGGATTCTTGTTCAAGAAGATTTTCATGTAGGTGGAGACAGTCCCGTGGTCCCAATCGTTTTAGGTATGGCGGGCTTTGTTTTTGGATTGTTTCAGTTCTTAAACAATATACATCTTCAAACAATCGCCATGATAGTAATAGCTTTGTATGCGCTACTTGCTATTAAAGTTAAGAGACCCATGTTTTTTGATTTTAAGAGTTTTGGATTGTTTACGGCGCTCATCATTTTAGCTTTAATTTTCGGAGCATATGAATTCTTCACTCACATGGATACCTTGATGCAAGCCTATGCCATGCATGGAGCTCAAGCCTCATCAATATTCTCACATTTCAGTTTCTTGTCTTTGTTGTTGCCTTTCTGGTCAATGCTAATTCCCTATGTGTATTACAAAAGAACTTTTGGTCGACATGTTCTTGAATTAGCGGATGTCGGCACAACGCACAATGGAGCAATTGCTTCCAATCTTCGCTCTCAAGGTGCAGCTAGAAGCAAGCAAATGGCAAAAGCTCTTGAAGACTTGACTTGGTTCGTGAAGATTGGTCGAGCAACAGGAAAATTATCAGCAAGAGGTGATTCTTTCGCACCAGATAAAGGTTTGGATTTTGGTCAAACAGTCCAAGACCAGAGACAGCACGGATTCTATTTCGGAGCACCAGGAACAGGTAAAACTACCTCCCTTAAGAACATCATGGCTGGGGTAATCAAGGATGAAATCTGGAAGGAGGAATTAGAGTTCGCCGTTCAGATGGTTCCAGAGATCAAAGGTGAGAAACCAAAAGATAGAGCTCTTCGTGCCCTTGCCTTGTATGAAGACGAAATGAGAGCTGAAGTGGAAAAACGATTCCGCGAAAAAATCGCCAACTACGAAGACGAAAAATTATTAGATGATGCAGAAAAAGAAATAACTACAAAGGAGACAATATGAGTATTACAGCCGCATTAGATACCACCAGAGAAATAGATGGGGTTCCTAACAAGAAGGGATTGAGACAGAAGCTTGCCGAAGGCTTCTCAAACTTGAAAAGCAAATTTAGCAAGACTCCAATTGCCAAAGGAGTTGATGAGTATCCCGTCAACTACAAAAACGGTATGTTGGTTCTTGACGGTAAGGGACCTTTACCTTGGGAAGTTCGCAAGATTTTGGACTTGGTTGTTAGCCCAGAGACAGTCAAAAACTTTAACTACTTCGAAAACCAAAAACCAGAAATTTTCGCCAAGACGATTTTGAACTTGTTTGCTGGAGCAGAACACAAAGCAAACTCAGTGTGGATGAATGCTGGTGAGAGCTTGCTTTTCTACGGCATGGTATTTCACCAGGCACTTGTAAAGTACAAAGGGATTAGCAATTCCCCAGCAGCTCACATTCAGACCATCTTTGATATGGCGAAGCCTTCTCAAATGGTTGCATACCTTGACGAAAACGATGAGCCACAAGAGAAATATTCTCATCCAATCTTGGATCAGTTTGCGGAAGGCCAAGCAAAAATAGATTTGATGAAAGACGGCACTATCTTGAACGATGCCTTGAAGAAATACATTCGCTTTAACGAACTGGCAGACGAAACAAAAAATTCTGTTGTCTTTAATGTGGAAAGCTGGTTGATGATATTCCTTCAATCTGAATACCTAAGACCTTGGGCCAACTCTGAGACATCAGACTTTAACCTTAGCGATATCTTGATGGGAGCAAAGATCGGTATAGCACTTGAAGAATCCAAGTATGGATCTGCGGGACTTGCTATCCAATCTTTAGCGAAGGCACGTCTTTACAACGAAATCAAAAACAGAGGAAACAATGCTCTTGAAAGAGGTTACAGCCGTGTCTTCTTGTTTGTTGACGAGTGCCAACGATTCCTTGATGAGATGGATTTAGCTATCTTGCCAGAAGCACGTTCTCTTGAGCTTGTTTGCTGGTTCGCAAGCCAAAACATTGACTCTATCTACGAGAAGTACGGCAAAGACGGTGGAGGTAAATTTATGGGTGCTTTTGCTTCAATCTTCTCATTCAAATCCACAGAAGCAACCTACGCTTATGTTCAACATAAAATTGGCAAAGCAAGAGTGATTGAGAAGATAGGCGGAAATCCAATCATTGATTTTGAAAAGAATGCTCAGCTTCAAATGGGTACACCTTGGTTTGATACCACCAACCCACAAAGAAAAAAACTTAAAGCATTTTCTTTCTCTGAGCTTGATGGTTTCTTCCATAGAAACTCAGTGGCACGAGTTCGTAAGGTAGAAAGTGATCCCAAGAATCCAATGTATAATCAAACCAACAGATCAGGTGAAATGCCATGTGGTGCAAGTATCCAGCTATCCAAAGAACCACAACACATCTTCAATGAGAATTGTATTCAAGAGCTTGAAACACCATTCACAGCAATTGGTATCGCCCAACGAGGCATGGTGACAAGAAGAAGTATCTATGAAGCAGTTGCCTACAATGATGACTTCCAAGAGATTGACAATTCTATTGAGTCTGCAAATGAAATCATCAACAAAGCTCAGCATATGGTTCACAAAGAAGCGGCATAAACAACCTAAAGACATAAGCCCCCATTGAGAAATCTTGGTGGCTTTTATTATTTATGGGGTTTTCTTTTAATATATCAGAGGGATGATATTGACATAATTTCATTTTCCTTTATAAATTTAAATATAACTTTAAAGGAAACAATATGAAATTAAATCTAACCAAGAAGAAGGTTGCCTTGATTGGTGGAGGCATATTGATTGCATCAGCTATTGGGACTGGCTCATATTTCGCATTGAACAAGAAGAAAGCTGACAATGATATGTTCGTCATGAACATTCCCAAGGCTGAAGTCAAAAAACAACCTCAAGAGCAAGCTCCATCAGTTCCAGCTTCTACACCTACCCCCCAGCCCGTAGCAGAGACGCCAAAAGCTATTCCCAAGAGATGGCAAGACATGACTTTCAGGGAGTGCATGGCTTATAACGACGAATACAACCTTCAACACAGTAATAACTTGAAGAACACAAAGGACGGCATCCAGGCTTTACATGAGATGGAAGCCTACAAGCCACCACATTGCTATGACTTACCAGATGCACCAAACAAGATTAGCAAGGCTCCAGTTCCACAACAAGAACAAGCTCCCATCGCCAAGCCCGTTGAGGATGTGAAACCTATCCCAGAAGAGAAACCCGTTCACAAAATTGAGAAACGAGCCAAGAAGGTTCATGTAGAAGCTCGCCAAGAAGCAGCTCCAACCGTTCATAGTTCACCAGTTCAACCAACCCCTCAACCAGCAACCAAAGCTTGGTATCAGTAAGGGGGACGGCATGGATAAAAAGAACAAAAACAAAATCCTTGCTCTAGTTTTGACAGTATTACTAACTGGACTTACTGGATGCAACGACGATAAGAAAGACACCAAGAAGGCAGATGATGCGGACATGTTCTCAATGAACCTTCCAGCACAACCTAAACAGCCCCAAAATCAGCCCGTAGAGCCTCTAAAAGCCCAAGGTGATACCAACACAACAACCGAGGCTCAAAAAACGGCTGTAGGCGGTTCTATCGGCAAGATTGCTTATCAGAAGAGCAGCAAATCAACCTCTCGCCAGGTAGCGATTGCCGAGCTTGCCAAGGGCAACTACTACGAATCTGTTGTCTCAGAAGTTGAAGGCTTCAGATCGACCTTTTATCACGACAACATTGGTGTGGCCACCGGGAATGGATGGAATGTGAGCTTCCAAACGAAGACAACGAATTCAGCGATCACCAAAGCAATCGGGATGTCTCCATCCGACCAAGCAGCAATTGTTGCGATAAGCGGCAACAAGAACCCCAGCCCTTCATTGATACCCCGCACCCAGATCAGCCCCGAGCAAGCCACCAGAGCCGCCCAGGTCATGCGAGATATGAACTTCAATCCCGTAGCTGTACGAGCTCTTGGGCAATCCACATGGAATAAGCTCAAGCCCAACCAGCAAGCGGTCATCAACTACCACGTCTACAAGACTGGAAACTTGAACTGGACCCACTTGAAGGCGGATATCAAGGCTTGTGCGAACAGCCAATCTCAAGCTGACTGCAAACGGGCGGCCGAGGGCTTCACATACAGCTACATGCTCAATGGAGTTCGCAAGTACGACACCCGTTCTCAGCTCTACATGGGAGCCTTGTTCCAAGATCCACAAGCCTATGCTTACTTGCTTGGCACTACCGCAGCACCAGCAGATTTTCAAGCTGTCACTTCTAACAGCGGCATGAAGATCGACCCAAGCAAAGCAGCAGATCCACAGATCGAGCAGCAGGACACTTTCACCCCTTTGAAAGAGCAGCTTCTTGAGGAAGGTAAAAGCTTTGATTTGAATGTGGTAACACCAGAGCGAGAAGCAGTGCCAGAAAAAAAAAAGCATGTGGGACGGGGGACATCCAGCAATCTAATAGGTGTTCCCATGATGTAAATCGTCATAGTGGAGCAGTCTATTTATCTTAACCACTTATCAGGAATATGGTCTACTGTCGGAAGATGTGTTGACATATTCCTTTTGTTTGTTAAATTAAATAAAACAATAACAACAATGGAAGCAACATGAAACCAATCGCATTATTATTCGCCATCTTATCAAGCCAAGTCTTTGCTGGCTCAATTTCACAAAACATCCAAGTCACAGCTACCGTTTTGCCTTACTGCCATGTTGTAGTGAGTGGAAACCAAGCTCGCAATGAGTGTTTCACCAACAAATCATCAACCCCAATCACCACAACAACAGGCTCACAACCTATCAACTCCCCAGCTCCCGTTGTTGTTTCAAGAGAGACCACAAACGGAGTGGAAAGAGTCACCTTCTACTACTAACAAGAACCGACCACACAAGCCCTCTTCGGAGGGTTTTTTCATCCCTCCCATATATGAGAATTTGACAAGCCTTTTTTTCGAGGTAGAAGTTAAACATTAAATTATTTAATGGGAGGTCCATCATGGGCGCAATGAAAGAAATGGCTGGTCAAGGAACACAAGCAAGAATCAATACTGGTTTTCAAGATGGAATCTCCGTTATTCCTGATCCTGAGCACGGTAGATATGTTATTGAAGCACCCTATGACTACGATGTGAATTTCGTATTCAAAGGAAAGAACAAGGACGGCTCAAAATTTGCCGAAGAACTTGATACTGGCGGAAAAAAGAAAACCATGTTTGCCGTAGGCTTAGATGCTTTGGCAAGTGAAGAAGACATCAAGAACTTCAATTTCAAGGTTCGTGATGCTCGCACAGCTTTCTCAAGAAAAGAAAGAGACATGCAAGCAGTCATTGACCGTAAAGAGCTTATGTTGTCTGAAATGGCAATCGACAAGGGAGTAACCAGCCCAACCGTTGTACTTCAGTTTGGAGTTCCTACCGAGAAAGTCAAAGACGAGCAAGGCAATGTCATCAAGGATGAAAGAACTGGAAAGGACAAGGTTGCACCTTCCAGAATCGGCGGCGAAATTATCGGCTATATCAAAGGCCAAGACGGAAAGCTTACCAATGAGCAAGGAAGCTACTATGTATTGTTTGGTGACACCCAAGGCAAAGACGAAATCAGATTCTTGAGAGCTATTCCAACTTCCAACTTACTAGCACCAGGCGAATTTGCAAAACGCGACGAAGTGATTGCTCAGAAGTTTCCAGTTGGCTCAATGAAGTATGTTGAGTTTGATGAGAAATGGAAAGCAAGCAAGATCAACGAATATAAACCAAGAAACAAAGATATTGAGAAGACTGAATTCGCAAAGGCCGAAGAGAGATTGAAGCAGCTTGCAATTCAATCCAAAGCACCAGAAGACAAAGCAGATAAAGCCATAGATCAGTTAGCCGAAAAATCCTCAAAGACAAAACCAGCTACCAAGTCTAAAGGCAAGGCAGCATCAAAAGAAAAAGAATTTGACGACATACCGTTCTGATTGATTCTTCGCCATTCTTTTAAGCCACTTTCACGAGTGGCTTTTTATTTTTCCGACAGAATTATTTTCATCTATCGGATAGATTAGATTGACAAACTTCATTTTTTCCTTATAACTTGAAATATAACTTTAAAGGAGACTATATGAAGAAGACAATCTTAACAAGCTTAATCGCCACAAGTATTTTATTGACTGGTTGTGCTGGCTTAGTTCCAACAAGCAATCAATACACAGCTCAACAGAGCAATTCCATTGTTCATGTGAGCTACGGCACCATCATTGCCATGCGTGATGTTCAAATCAAAGAGAACACAAGCGGAGTGGGAGCTTTAGGCGGGGGTGTTGCTGGTGGAGCAATAGGTACACAAGTCGGTGGTGGAAGAGGCAAAATTCTTGGCGGCCTTGGTGGAGCTATCTTGGGAGCTATTGGAGGTCAAGCAATCGAGAGAGCTTTATCTAATAACAAAGCTACTGAGTTCGTGTTGAAGATGGAAGACACTGGAGCAACCGTTGCTATCACTGAAAAGACAGATGAGAAGTTTGCGGTTGGTCAGAGAGTTCAACTTATCGGCACCGACAAGAACAATGCTCGCATTGCTGCGATTCAGTAATCAACCAGGACTAGCCCACCATACGGGCTACCTCATAACAACTACAAGGAGAACAGCAATGAGTGGACGCAGATCATCAATCAAAACACATATAAGAGGGGAACAAACCTCAACCTATTCCCGAGAAAATTACGAGAATACTGCAAGAGAAGTTATTACTGAAAATGCAGAACGATTATCTTTTGATGGGGAAGGCAAAGAGGAAACGATAGAATTCTGGATGGATTATCTTATTGGTCATGACTATAGAATCCATCTGTTTGCAAAGGATGCATTATTTATTCTCATAGCCCAAAGAATGATAGAAAAAGGCTACTTCACGACAGCCAATGTTATTCGAGAATACGAAAGAACTGACGGCTACAATACAGAGGAAGTGTGGGACGAACTCTTCATTATTGAATATAACGAAGAAGCCAAAGAATTTCAGGTTTTGACCAAATCAAAAATAATCCTTCAGTTCGATTACAACGACTTAGGGAACATCCTTTCTGATCAAGGAAAGAAACTTCTAGCAGCGGAAAGTGGAGACGCAATTCTTTACCACGATCATTCGGAAAAAACATCTATCTCAATACCATGCTTCAAAAAGATTGTTGTCACACCAGAAGATGTTTATGTACGCGAGGATTTCTGAAACAAAGCACACACGGAAAAAATTAAAGCTCCTAGTCGGAGCTTTTTTGGTCTTCAAGAGGAAGGATATCGGGTTAAACATTATCGGCTGAGTGCAACCGTCTTTTGTTGTTCTCGCTCCCTTGTGGTTTTTCCAAGTTTAGCCATCATGTCATCGTAAGCTTTGGAGGTAGTTTTTTGTTGTTCAAGGTCTTTCACATACTCATCTCGTTTTGTGAGTTGGAAATCAACCGACTTGGCGGCAGCTTGTGAGGCTTTGACAATAAAACTCTTGTCGTTTTTGAGAGCTTGGAGCCAGCTCTTCACATAGGCAGCATGGTTGTCATGAGTTCGGCCGTCATAGGGAAGCCCAAGCTCAGCACCCATGAAATACGAGCTCAGCTCAGCAACAAGCTCTTCACGAGCATATTTGGCACTTCCGAATTCTCCCGTTTGGTCTCTGTTGAGTCTTGAAGGATGCCCCGTGGAGTGACCGAATTCATGCAAGGCAGTGCGATAGAACAAGGCATCGTTCTTGAACAGCTCACGATGAGGCAAAACGACACGATCCGCACCAGGTTGATAGAAAGCCTTGCCCTCTGAGTGGAAGTGTAGATCGACTCCCCCTTTGGCCTTCATAGCCTCTATGACCTTCTCAGCTTCCTCTTGTTGCTGGAAGGCGGGTCTCTCACGGAATTGGTAAGGCTCAAGCCCCTCTATCTGGGAGCCGTTGAAGACCGTTCCAGAGTAGGCAAGCACCCAAATTTTGGCTTTTTCTTTACCTTCACCCTCATCACTGCCGATCTCTACTTCTCCGTCTTTCTTTGCCTTGATTTCAATTTGCACGGCTTTGAAGACTGGTGAGCCATGTTCTCCCTTTCTCACATAGAGCTTTTGCCCCGTTTCTTCGGCAAGGGATTTGATGTTGTTGAATGTGTAGAAGCGAGGATCGTCATAGCCGTTCTCCAATAGGGAAACGAAGTTGATGCCTCTATATTTTGTGCCAGTGACGGGATTGAAAGGAGCTTCATTGCAGACGAACCAAGGTTTTTCATAATTGATATCGTCCTCAAGCCTTTTAATAAGCTTGTCAGTCAACTCTTGAAAGTGGTCTTTTCTTTCTTTGTTTTCTTCATTCTTATTTTTATTGTAATAAGCCATATTAAACCTCATTGTTGATAAATTTATTATCATCAATTTGAGGCTATTGTCAAATCAATAGTCGACAAAAGGGTTCCCTCTTGATCTTTTGAATTTTTTTAATATAACTTATGAATGACAAGAGGAATACCATGAATAAGAAGAACATCCTATTATCGCTACTGAGTTTGCCACCATTTACCGCTTTTTTCATTGTCGGTTTTTTGTGGATATATGCCAAGAAATCCATCAACAATCTTTTTTGCGAACACCTTGGGGATTGGTTTGTTGTTGAGAAAGAGGATATGACTTCCGTTCATGACGCTCTTCCTGTTCTAATTTTTGCATCAGTAGTTGGTATCGCTTGTTGGAATCTTCTTCCACACAATCACATTCTCAATATGTCTAGCTGGCTTGTCCAAGCTCTACCAGGAGCAATGTGGAGAGCAGCCAATTCCCCCATGCACATGACATTACTATAAGGAGACAGCATGACATACACAGTAACAATGAGAAGAACAAAAGTCGTACTAGAAGAGATACAGGTTCAGATTGAAGCCGAAAACCCAACTCAAGCAATTGAGGACGCCTTCGGTACATCCTATCCAGATGATCAATGGGCAGTTGCTCTTGATGAGCAAGTTCTAATCAATCTGGCAGACCACAACGATTTGAAGTATCAGAACTTCATGAAGGCGACAGCAAAAGCCGTCATAGAGGGGGATCTATGATGCAGAAGAAAGAACAAAGCAAGGAACATAGCAGAGTCTTGAAGCTAGAACCTTTCCCCAAGCACCGCCAACAAATCGCTGAGATTGCCGACTACTTCAAGGTATCTCACTCTCTAGCTCTTCAGATTGCCATTGCTGATGTTCATGACATCTTCTCAAAGAGGAAGGCACTTAAACGATATGACACCGACACCAGAGACAAGACGGCCAAAAACTTTTTCCTAATCTACGACGAGACAGAAGACGGCAAGATTGATGACATTCTTGATGATAAAGAGATTTTTTATTCGGACCTTGCGAGACTTGCTATTTCAGATTTCTATATGAAATTCAAGAGTGGTAGATTGAACTATAAATCCAAGGCTTTCGCCCACTATCTAAAGTGGCCTGCTAAATAAAAAAAGACGATATCTTGAATACACCACACGCCCCGAAGAGGGGCTTTTTTATTGGTTAAACGAAAAATCTTTTAATATATCCGATATATTAGATTGACAAATTTAATTTTTTCCTTATAAAAAGGAGTAGTTCAATTAAATTTCAACAACAAAGGAGAAGCCATGAACAAAGTATCAGTATTAGAACTATTTTTACCAGAGGATCAATCTATTGAATTCTCAAAACATGTAGCTGCCATTCGCAACAAGATAGCCCAAGGTGATGGACTTGTCACTGGAACAATTTTCTCACAGGTTCTTTTGTCCGCACACACAGCCTATCAAACAAATCAAATCAGCCTTGCTCAATACATTGATGAGATTTTCAAGTTAGCAGCCGTTCATCATGTTGCTATCGGCACATTAAAAGCTTCACAAGAAACCACAAAACACTAAACCAACCAGATCAAACAACAAAGGAGACAGTATGAAATTAAAAACAATCGTTACCTATGCTTTATCAGCAACCTTAGCATTCACAGCAACCAGCTCATTCGCTGGTGAAGTGACTGACAGAATCATTCACAGCAAGACTTTCAACGTTGGCTCAAGAGAGTCTTCAATTCCCTATTCAGAGAAGACAGCAAACGGATACAAGGGCTACAGCCAAGAGATTTGCGCAATCATCCATGCAGAATTCGACAAGCAGCACAAAGTAACCACGACAATTAACTATGTTCCCGTTGATGGCACAACAAGATGGCCTTCTGTTCAATCTGGCAATGCTGATGCTGAATGCGGATCTACCACAGTGAAAGAAGAGAAGAAAAACAATTTTGACTTCGCAGTGATCGATTCTGACAGTGTTGTAGTTGCAACCTTAGCAAACAATACCAACGTCAAGAATTTAGAGAGCTTGAAAGATGCTCGTGTTGATGTAGTTGCTGGGTCTACTGGCGAAATCGCAATCAATCAACTTAAAAACAAAAACGGATGGAACACTCAAATTAACTCAGTTAAAGAATATTCATTGGCATTGAAGGATGTTGAGAGCGGCAAGGCAGATGCATTCATCACTGACAAAGACTTACTTGTTGGCACTATCAAAAAATCTGGTTCAACCAATTTCAAAGTTCGTGACGATATCGTGTTAGTTCCTCATGAACCTATCGCTATCGTAACTAGCAAGAAAGATCCTGAGTTCTCAGCATTCGTTAAAGGCAAAGTGTTAAGCATGATCAAGGACGGAAGCTTATGGAAGTTACACGACAAATATTTCGGACCATTAGGCTTGAGCTTGACTGAAGTTCAGAAGCAAGCAATCGCAGAACAGCGTTAAGCAACTGCATCGCCAGAAGTACAAGGGGACTGCGAGTCCCTTTTTTTATAACCACAGGAGACCAAACAACATGAATTTTGAATTTTTAACCGAAGCCGTTCCCACTGGCGAGAAGGCAACCTACTTGGATTGGGTATTGAGAGGGATGGGTATGTCCGCTGGAACGGGGCTTGCCGCCTTTGCTATCGCCTTGATTCTGGGTATTGCTCTAGGAGTCGCAAGAACCCGACCAGGCATGACAGGAAAGCTCACAAACGCTGTCTTTGCCGTAGTTCGCTCCATACCTTTGATGTCCATGCTTTTCCTTGCCTACTACGTGATTCCAGCCGTTTTCTTCCCCGAGGCAGTCAAGCACATAGCTTTCATGACATTGACCCTTACAGCGGGAATTTTGGGGCTTGCCGTATTCACAGCTTGCAGAGTCAGTAGCCACATCACGAGCTCACTTACAGCACTACCAGCAGACCAGGCGAAGGCAGCTCAAGCACTTGGATTCTCTACATGCCAGAGCTACACCCTTGTCTTGCTTCCCCAGGCTATCAAACAAGCTATGCCAGCTTTGACAAACGAATTCTTGAGTTGCGTGAAGAACACCTCAGCCATCTCAACAATCGGCTTGATAGAGCTATCTAGACAGACTCAAAACATCATTGACAATACCTCAGCGATTTACGAAGCATTTTTAGCGATATGCACTTGCTACCTCATCATCAATGGAGTGATTCTCTTAATGACAAAGACCATCAATGAATATTGCTTCACAAACAAGGAGACTATATGAATTTTTCACAAATTTTTTCAGCCTACCCAGAGCTAATACAAGGAGCCAAGACAACAGCTCTCATCTTCAGCATAGCCCTTGCTTTCGGTATCAGTTTTGGCTCATTACTTGCATTAGGAAGAAACAGCCAAAACAAGCTTATTCAGATCCCAGCAATGCTCTACATCAACACTTTCCGAAGCATACCTTTAATCATGGTTTTGCTTGGCTTCTATCTAGCCATTCCAACCTTTTTTAAGAGCCTTGGATTCACGGATGTAGCATTGCCAGCAGCCATCATTTCATTCTGCCTATTTGAGTCAGCTTACTTCGCTGAAATCGTCAGAGCTGGGATCAATGGAGTATCCCCAGACCAGACAGCAGCAGCGAAATCACTTGGCTTGAGCAAGTTGCAAACGAGCTTTCTTGTAGTGTTGCCCCAAGCCTTCAAGAACAGCAGAAAGAGCTTGGTCGACCAGTCCGTCTCATTGATACAAGACACACCACTTGTCTATGTCATAGGTTTATCCGACTGGTTCACAACAGCGGTACATATTGGAGACAGAACCGGACACATTGAATCTGGGATTTTGGTTGCAACAATCGGATTCATGGCTATCTGCATCACCATATTCAAATTCAACAAGAGCAAGGAGGTAGCATGAGCATCTATCACTTACTAGATTGGCACGAAGGCTATGCAATCTCCACAGCTATTCAAGAGGTTGAGCAAGCCGTAGCACAGAACAAGGCAGTGGAAGTCTACATTGACGATCATGATTATTTTTATGAGGCTTATGTAAGCCTTAATCATAGAGACGTATGCAGCTTTGGTTATGAATATCTAGATGGAGTTGCGAGATTGTTTTCCAACATAGATAGCCATTGGACATACCACTACAGCACAGACCAGGCGGTCAGAAGAATTCTTGACCACCTAGAAGAAAGAAAAATCATCAACAACAAAGGAGAAACAGCATGATTGAATTTTTACAAGTAGAGAAGTATTTCGGAAGCAATAGAGTCTTGAACATTCCCCGCTATGTCATTGCACAAGGGGATGTGATAGTGGCTTGTGGTCCCTCTGGTTCAGGAAAATCAACCTTCATCAAGACCATAAACAAGCTTGAGCCTATCCAAAAGGGATGCATTTTGATCGACGGCAAGGACAACGGGGACTATGAGAGCCGTGAGCTTGCAACGAAAGCTGGCATTGTCTTCCAGCAGTTTGAGCTATTCCCAAACTACACAGCCTTGGAGAATGTCACTCTCGCCCAGGTCAAGGTATTGAAGAGAAGCCATGAGGAAGCCATGCACAACGCCATAGAGCTTCTTAAACGAGTCGGCATGACCGTACACATGGATAAGCTACCAAGTCAGCTCAGTGGAGGTCAGAAGCAGCGTGTAGCCATTGCTCGCTCTCTTGCCATGAACCCAGAGATCTTGCTTCTAGACGAGCCAACCGCTTCACTAGACCCAGAGAACATCAAGGCATGTCTTCAGCTCTTAGGGGAGCTTGCGAAAGCTGGAACCACCATGATCGTAGTAACCCACGAGCTCAACTTTGCTCGCAAGGTCTCCAACCGAATCGCTTTCTTTGACAAGGGGGAGATTCTTGAGGACAGACCCACAGAGGAATTCTTTGAAGCACCAGCAACAGAGAGAGCAAGAGCATTCTTGGACAACTTGAACTACTAAGCCTTAAATTCCGTTTATCAGACAAAGAAGCCCTTCGAGGGCTTTTTTTATTTCTCCAACAAGTTTCTTTTAATATATCCGATAGATTAGATTGACAAACTAGATTTTTTCCTTATAACTTGAAATATAACTTTCAAAACAAGGAGAAGATATGAAAAAAATCGCATTAGCAGTTTTAGTAGCCGGATTATCAGCAAGCACTTTTGCAGCAACAAAAGAAGACATTAACAAGTCCATTGATTCATGCAAACAATTAACCGTTCAATACACACACCCAAGCTCTCCTATCAAGAGCAAACAGTTTGGTTTGATTGAGACTCACGGATACGATGGCAATGCAATAGACCAGCTATACACAGTCTTTGATTTACCAGAACAAAAAAGACAAGCCAAGGATGTTGTCTCAAGTGCATTTGAAGACAAAGACCCCGTTGATTTAGTCAAAACAGATGTTGGTTGCACAGTCAAAGTTTCATTAAAGGACGAATCCGCATTGAAACCAATCGTAGAGCAGAAGTAATCCAAACTAACAATAAAAACAAGGAGACTTTATGAAATTAAAAACAATCGCATTATTAGCAACACTATCAGCAGTAGCAACTAGCTCTTTCGCTGATCCAGTAACCGACAGAATCTATCAAAATCATGTAGTCAATGTCGGAGTTAGACCCAGCTCCACCCCCGTATCTTACAAGGTGAACGGTCAATACATGGGTGAGGCAGTTGATATCTGCAACCGTATCTTTGACAAGCTCAAAGAAAAAGACCCAAGCTTGAAGCTTAACTATGTTGAAGTTTCAGCAAAGACCCGTATCCCCATGTTGAAGGAAGGCAAGATCGACATGGAATGTGGATCAACAACCAACTCTTCCTCTCGCAGAAAGGATGTTGCCTTCTCAATTCCCTACGAAATTGCGGGCATCGGTATTGTTGTAGCAAACGACTCAAAGATACGCGGTTTTAGCGACAACAGAATTGGCACCGTGGCTTATGTTGATGGCACAACAGCAACAGAATCAGTATTCAGTGCGAACAAAGGCGTTAAAGCAAGCTGGGAAGGACATAAAACCAAGTACGCAAAAGGAAAAGATTATCTTGACACCTTGGCATTAGTAGAAAGCGGAAAAGCAGATGCTTTCATTGGTGACGACATCTTGTTAGCTGGGGCAATTGCCCAGAGCAAGAACCCATCAAAATTCAAGTTGCTTCCAGAAAGAATAACAACCGAACCCTATGGCGTCATGACAACATTAGAGTCAAAGGATCTTCAAGTTGTTATAGACCAAACCATCATGGGACTAATGAACAATGGAGAATTCAACAAGATTTACAACAAATGGTTTATGCAGCCTATTCCACCATTCAACAAATCATTGAACGCCCCAATGAGCAACCCATTGAAAGATGTAGTGAGATTCCCAACAAACTCAGTTGGAAATTAAAACAGAAAGAGCCGCAAGGCTCTTTTTTATTGCCAAAAATTATTTCTTCTCATTTATTTAATGAATTAGATTGACAAAAACTATTTATTGCTTATAACTTGGATGCCAAAAACAAACTATTATAAAGGAGACTAAAATGATAAAGAGAAAAACGATTTTATCTTTGGCCGTGGCAGCCATAACAAGCAATGTCCTTGCAGTTAATTTTGCATATGCCGGAAATGGATCAATTGCAGTGAACACGAGTGGCTTCATTCCACCTACCGGAGTGTCATCTAATCAATCCGTCGCTGTAGGTGGAGGTTCAACTGGTGCATCTGACAATGGAACAGCAACAGGTTTTAATACACATGCTGGGGTAGGAGGAACGGCATATGGTTCTAACACCACCGCAGATAACGGAGCGACAGCACTTGGAACAAACAGTTATGCCGCTGGAAAATCAGTAGTTATAGGCTCAGGCTCTACAGGAGACGGATTAGGTGGAGTATGGGGTAATAACTCTTCCACTGGAACAGCTCAAAATGCTTGGGTCATTGGTAACGGCATCACCGCAACAAGAAGCAATGAAGTTGCAGTAGGAGGCAAAACAATCGGACAAGTTGGTACTGCAACTCAAGCAGATCAAGTAACCAATCTTGGACAAGTCAATAACATTGCCAATCAGACATTGAATTCAGCAAATCAATACACCGACAATGTAGCGGCGCAAACTTTGAACAGTGCCAATACTTACACTGATACTGAAATCTCAAAAATCAAAATCACTGGCGGGGCACCAGTCGCAGCAGTTGATTACACAAACACCACTTCCAACGATCTTGTTCTTAACAGCAACGGTGGAGCTGGAACAACAATCAGCAATGTAGCTGACGGCGTTCAAAATCACGATGCAGCGAACATGGGGCAACTTCGCTCAGTTCAGTCTCAGTTGAATGGTCGCATTGACGGCTTACAGAAACGAATTGATGGAGTGGGAGCTATGGCAGCAGCTCAATCAAATATCGTCTACAACCCTTACGGTTCCAGATTCCAGTTAGGTTTAGGAATAGGTGGAATGGGGCAATCACAAGCAATAGCAGTTAGAGCAATGATTGCTTCACAAAATCGTCATTATATTTGGTCCGTTGGGGCTTCTACTGCAACAAATGGCGGGACTTCTTTTGGTGGTGGAGTCAGCATAAGTTTCTAATCAAAAACCTTGTTTCTCGCTCAGTTTTATGTCATTTCTCCCTTGTTATTGTTAGATTGAGCAGAGACAACAAAAAGCCCCGATTTTGGGGTTTTTTCCATATGTATCAACAATAGAGCTTTTCTGATACACTAACGAGGTTATTGCTCCAGGAAAAGAACATGGAAAACCAAGCAAAAGAGATTGAGACCGTTCACTTAACTGGTGAATTTGAGGACGCTTTTTCAGCTTGGGATAATCCACCAGGCAATGAAGAGCTTGATGAGCAAGACTTGCTCTATCTTTTGATTGATAACGACAAAGATAATTTAACACCTGAGCAAGCTCAAGCAAGTGTCTCAAATTTGATCGGAAACACTCAATCCGACCTAACACCCGAACAAGCACTTGAAAAGGACTTGGCAACATTGAGAGCCAAGTATTCAATCTTGATCTATGGTGGAAGACCTTTGGTTTGTTTTCGCCATCCCTTGCTTGGACTTCAATTCCAGAAGTTTGAAGCCTTCAACAAATATCATGCCCACATGTTCCACATGATTGAAGTCATTGGGAAAGATGGCAAGAGAAAAGAACCTAGAAAAGTATATTCCACCAGTGCTTTTGTTGAAGACAAGAGAACAACTCGCTATGAGAATATTGTCTTCGATCCCACCGAAAAAGCAGCCCCCACTTCATGGAACCTTTGGACTGGATTCAAGGCTAAACCAATAGAAGGAAATGTCGATCTATTCATGAAGCTCATCGAGGCTTTGTGTAACGATGACAAGGAATGTATTGAATATCTTTTGAACTATCTCGCTCACATGGTTCAAAAGCCTTGGGAATTGCCACAAAAAGCCATCGTCATGAGAGGGGCACAAGGTATCGGTAAAGGTACCATCATGGCAACCCTTGGAAAATTGACCGATAACTTCAAGCACCTCTCTACCGCAGATGCTTTGACGGGCAACTTCAACGGGCACATGGTTGATGCCTTTATCGTGTTCTCTGACGAAGCCGTTCACAATGGCGACAAAGCAGCAGAAGGACGAATGAAGGCAATGATTACTGAGAGCACCTTGACCATCAATGCGAAGGGCAAGGACGTTATCTCAGTGAGGAACTACATTCGCCTTTTTGTAGCTTCTAACGAGGATTGGGCTGTACCCGTTGGAGAAGGTGATCGACGGTATTTTGTGCTGGATTGCTCCCCCAGATACAAGGGGCAAGTTCTACCAGGTGAATTCTTCTATGAGTACAACAAATGGCTTGAAAGTGGAGGTCTAGAAGCCATTTTCCATATGCTCAAAACTCGTGATATTTCCGAGTTCAACTCTAGGCTTTCACCCAAGACAGCGGGACGAGTTCAGTTGCTGATCAAGGGCTTGAACCCTTCCTTGAAGTTTGTTTATGAGTGCTTGAACGGAACCATTGAACTTGACGACAGCACCCAGCGATTCACGGAAGACGGCAAGATTCGTTGGTTTAGAAAGAGCATCTACAAGGCAATGCTTGATTGGTTGCCGACCCAAGGCATACGGGACAAGCCCACGGCTGATGACTTCGGCAAGCACATCAACAAGGCTCTTCAGTTTGAGCTTGACAACCCGAAGTGGAAAACGAACTGGAAGACGAGGGAGGACTACTTCTACGAGATGCCTTCTAGAAAGGTCGCAATGGAGCGATTTGCTCAGACCGTGGCAGATGCAGCCCCCGAAGTGGTCTTCTTCGCATACACGGACCAAACATAGCCGAAAAAAATCGCTGAGCGACGGTAGAACACGAAAAATCGCCGTAACCCATTGATTTTCATAGGGAAAAGTGTTCTACCCGACCGTAGAGCATCGCGTAGAACGGCACGAGCTCACGGAGGATATGAGAAAGCCCCTTTCGGGGCTTTTTTTCATTGCTGGACGATAGAGTTCCACAATTTTGCACCAGTCTTATGAGGTCTCAACTTTGCGTACTTCTGCAAGGTTGAAAGCTCAATGTGACCCGTGATCTTGGCAATCTCAATGTCAGACAAGGTAGTGTTCTCAAAGAACCAGCTCACCCCTTCATGGCGAAGATCATGAATGGTCAGATCCTTTGAACCCGCATTAAAGCAAATATTCTTGAAGCGGGTATAGAAGTAGCCCGGACTTGACCAGAAAGAAAACACATAGTCGTCGTCCTTTTTTCCCTCCTTGTAGGGAAGAATTTCATCCACAATCAAATTGTAGAGTTCAGGACGAAGAGAGGCGTAACGATCTTCCGCACCTTTTTTGTGAGCAATCTTCTGGTTTTCCTTCGGAATGAAGATGTACGACTCTTCAGGACGATCCTTATTCAGCTTGATATCCTTCCACTTAATCATCATCGTTTCGCCAACACGGAAGGCAGAAAACGCGAGAAAGCGAATGAGAATCTTGGATTGCTCAACATTGACATAGAGCTTATTGCAAGCCTCAAGCAACTTCTCAAGCTCTCCTTCTTCAAGCCTTCTATCACGAGGATCACCCCAAGCAGGAGGGGGAGCAACCTCATCAAAAGGCTTGGAGTTGAACTGATAATCATGCATTTTTGCATGATGCTCAAGCGACATTTTGATGTCGTAATAATACTTGCGAATGGTTCCGGGCTTATAGACCCGCTTTACCTCATTGCCATTCTCATCAATCGTTCGATTGCCGTTGAACAGCTTATGAGATTTTTTCTTCTTGGCTTGATCAGGTATTTCTTGATTGAGCTTGAAATCCATCCACTTGAACAGAAATCGTGTCTTGAATTCCTCAAGAGACACCTTGCCAATTTCAAGAATCAATCGCTCAATCCGCCCCTTCTTGTTTTCCGAAATTTTTGGGTTGTCTTTCAAAAATTCTTGGAAGACTTCAGCAAGGGTAGTTTTCTTGATTTTATTTGGTGAAATGCTTTCACCATTAAGAAGCTTGGCTTCAGTCTTGGTAATCCATTCCTTTGCTTCTTTTAGGGAAGAAAATGTTTGTGATAGATTGACGCCGTTCTTGCGAACCTTGGCTTGATAGGACTTGGAGCCGTCTTTCTTGGTACGGCTTACAACCGTGCCAGAACCAACCTTGATGCTCTCTTCTTTGGGGGTAAATTTTGTGGCTTGCTCGGGGGCAGTTACGAGTTCGTTTTCCATGTTGTTGCGTTCCTTTCCCTTGTGGTCCCGTGGAGTCGTCGGAATGGCATTTGTCCCATTCGTGTCCCATTCTAGCGTACCGGACTTGGAAAACAACCGCTATGCCTTGTAGAATAAGGCTTTGCCAGATTTGAAAGTTGTCCCTCCTAAGCGTGAGATACAGGTTCGATTCCTGTCGGCGGGACCAGCGCATACGACAAAGCCAGGCTCCGTGCCTGGCTTTCGTTTTTGCGACGCTAAATATGGACGAGGCCTGCCACCGGCGGGCGGGCCTATGGCTGCAGATGGCCCCGGGGCATCTAGGTCAGCACCGGCAGCGCTTCGAGCACGAGCAGCCCGATCAGCACACCGATGACGGCCAATAGCACGCGGATCCCTACCCGCGCGCTTCGGATCACCAGCGGCGCGGACGCCAGTCCGATCACGCCCGCCACGCAGACGGCAAGCAACAGGTACAGGTTGGAGAAGGCCATCGGGAATTCCATCGTCCGCCCCTTTGCCGACCGTGGGTGGCCGGTGTTTCGAGTATAGGCCGCGCGCCTGTTCCGGCAACCCGTTGTATTTGCGCCTTCATTTGTGCTTTGACGCACTGCAAAAAATCGTGCTATAGTTCACGGCTTGGCTGCTTACTGCCCTTACGCGGTTGGCCGATGTGCTGGTGTCAATACATTCCAGCGCCCATCGCCCTGGATTCCGCCCCAAAAGCATGCGCAGCCGATTGCCATAGTGCTTGGCATCGTCTCCGATCTCCCGCGTGGATTCACATCACGCCGCAGGGACCGCCGCCCCACCTCGCTGACCAACTCAGCGCGAGGCCGGCCCACTCCCCCGCCTGTCCGTTTTTGCAGCCCGTCTGTCGAAACCGGCCTTATCCGATTGGCGCCGACGCCCCGTGATTAACCGGTCGCCGTATCCCATTTCCGTCGCCTGCTTTCGTTGAAGCAGCGGCGCGGCAGCCTTACTACCTTTTCGACATGACACAGCCTCAACTGGACGGCGGTGCGATTGCGCACGCTGAATCCGACACCACCCATTCCGACGCCCTGATCGCCAACGTCGCCACCGCCGCCAGCGCTTTTGCTGCACTCGGCCTGGACGAGCGTATCGTCCGCGCCCTGGGC
>Ga0209976_10000026_pt1 | contig 117737 bp, 189 predicted proteins | sample SumtaG_FD_182806 | JGI IMG/M metagenome (GOLD analysis project Ga0209976, IMG submission 182806) | Deep subsurface microbial communities from Indian Ocean to uncover new lineages of life (NeLLi) - Sumatra_00157 metaG (SPAdes) (version 2) | ecosystem: Environmental > Aquatic > Marine > Oceanic... | reverse complement strand
GTACTCACCTGTATGAACCGTTAATCCTGTACTCACTCCATCTTTGAATAATGTTACATCGCCTCCTGCTGCGTATCCCGCGACAGTATAACCGCCCGTGAATGTAACTGGGTATCCTGCTTTTACAATAGTCTTGTCTGCGCTAATAGTTAGCAAATGTTCTACAGGTTCGGCCTCAACTGTGACTGATACATTACCAGACGTTGCCTGCCCAAAAAACTGCTCAAAAAAGTTTCTAAGAGGACCTGACATAATCATCAACTATAACCCTAGGGTATTAGAGTTATTTGTACTTTACTATGGATCAATTACTGATAGTTCTTTTAGAGAGCATCAAAGTAAATAGTTTTATATGCTTTTATATCACGAGTAACCTGCTATGAGCGAACCTGAGAACTTTGTAGTGTGTAGGATTTGTGGGAAAGAGATTCAACGGATACAATGGTTACACCTAAGAACTCATGATATGACTTTTGACGAATACCACGAAAAGTATCCTGATACTCCTACGTGTTCTGAGAAATACAGTGCCAAATTGAGTGCTGCTGAGATGGGGAATACCCGTTCATTGGGGAGAAAACGCACTGATGAGGCAAAAGCCAAGATGAGTGCTGTTAAGATGGGGGGAAAACACACTGAAGAGACAAAAGCCAAAATGAGTGCTGCTCATATGGGGAGAAAACTCACTGATGAACACAAAGCCAAAATGAGTGCTGCTATGATGGGGAATACCCGTTCATTGGGGTATAAACACACTGATGAGACAAAAACCAAGATGAGTGGAGAGAATGCTTCAAATTGGAAAGGCGGAATATCATTTGAGCCCTACTGCCCCAAATTCAATAACAAAAAGAAGGAAGAGATCCGAAATAAATACAATCGAACTTGCATCATCAGTGGAATTAGTGTTTTGCAAAATGGGCGAAGGCTTTGTGTAGATCACATAGACGAAAACAAGATGCAGGGTTGTGATGGGATTCCATGGAGATTGATCCCCTTGGCCCATTTAATCCATTGTAGAATGCAAATGCCTCAAAACCATCTCCTGTTGGAATTACTCCTCTATAGCAACAAATTAGCACAGATGAACTATATGTTCCCTGAGGAATTCGCAAGCCTTTAGTTAAACAATTGTAATAACAGGTCCTGACATTTTACCAACCTCAAAATCCCACTTTTATTCACAATAATAGTATCGGTTGTTTTTCATTTGTATCTTATCTTTTCTTGTTAACAAAATACATTTAACCGTCTTGGGTTAAGAAACCTTATGTTATCTAGGATCTTGAACCCTTTTTGACCACCAGCCCTCTAGGGCCGATTGGTGGTTAATTAGAGGAGAATCTTGATTTGGGTTCCAAAAGAAAAAAGACAGGTAGAAAACAAGCCCGTATAAGGGGCGGTCGGCAATATCCTAGAAAATTAGAATTGTGTAGTTCGAGAATCGCATTGAAGTGTAAGAAGTGGTATAATCCTTATACTGCTAAGAAAGATGGCATGTGTAACAGGTGCTATCAGAGTGATAAGAAATATTAATATGTGTCTTCTGGGGATAAATAGATGGTGCTTATAAAATGTTTGAAGGCCCACTAAGGAGAATGTTTAGTCAAAAAGCGAAATCACCAAAAGGAGAATCTTATGATGAGGTCATATCAATAAGATATTTTCCTAAAGATCAACGTTTAGATTTAATCCGATACCCCCCTACAGAAGGAGAAATTGAGGAAGAGGATATTTTTATCGAAGGAATCGAAACCATTAAAGATAAGGTAAAGGATTCATTGCACACGGTTAATGTAGAATTAAAAAGAGGTCAACCTGTTGTAGAGTGGATGAGTAGTGGTTGGTTTTGGAAAGTAACGATAAACGGGCCTCATGCTACCCTAGAATATTGGGATGGGTAATAAGGGGTTTTAAAACACTCTCGGTCTGATTTAATTTAATCACGGTTTGCTATCTCTGATATTAGATAATAATAAGGTTGCCTCATGTCCATTAAGTTGGGGAACCTTTTACATATTGATTTTTGTAGTAAACGTTTTAGAACATGAGATCGTGTACCATGTTTTAGATTTAATTTCCTTTGGAGATCTAATGGGGTCTGAGGACCGTGAGCCTTCAAGTATTCAACAACGGATCTCGCAACAGGGGAAAGATCAGAAATGAGCGTATTCAAGTCTTTGACCTCCCACTACGGAAATGATGAGGCCATAGTGCTTTTTGAGGACTCTTCCATCTTGGGTCATTGATTAGATCTGAAACAATCTTGTAGATGGTCTTAGGTATAGGGGCCTTACTGACCTCCTTTCGAACAGAAACAATCAAACCCATTTCTTTCAACATCCAAAAGTATCTGGTAATTGAATTATAGCTCGTTGAAGGTTTAAAGGATTTGTAATCTTTGTAGAAGTCCCCGGCAGATCCCTCTCCTTTACCTTTTAGATAGGCCCGTATTGCCATTGAAACAGGATAAATGTGATATGGTTTAAAATCATTCAAGGTAGATTACCTCCTCGGGCGTCGGTAAGGGAACCCAATAGGGTTCTACAAGCTTATCAATCCCAGACATGTGATAAAGTATCCCCATCACAGATTCGACTTCTTCCCAATCTTCATTGATAATTGCTTCCATAAGATCTTGAGAGCAATGCCAAGCCTTTCCCTTTAGCCTTAATATGTATTTTTGCGGAGTTAGAGTCATTTTATTCACTTCCATTTGTAATTATCTAACATTACTATTTTAAACACACATTCTCTACACAGATTGAGATCGGCTAAAACCCCATTGCGTCTAGTAGTAAACGATTTTCCACATTCCGATGCTTTACAGATTAATTCAACATATTTGTTTTTGTTTTTTGTCAATTTATATTCCCTTCCATTTTCTATCCCATTCTTCGCCCTGTTTATCGAAGACTTTGTAATTCATTTTTCCCATTTTTCTGAAATGATTGATAGTGTTCCACGTTCCACTCTGATATTTATTTCTTTGAATGAACCCAATGAGTTCGTCTGCGAGTGATGCTATTACAGAATTCCTCAAGAAGTTATTTTCTTTTTCGCCTGCACGGATGGGTGTTACTTCAATAAAGAAACTATGTCTAGGACCTGACTTACGGCACCATTCACGGAAATCTGTATCAACCCCTATTGCTCCACCACTTATGAAGGCCACCTTTAAAGGCCATGCCTGTAGCCATGCTCGTGATCTTTCATTAAGGATATGTTCGAAGACTTTAGGCGAACTATAAGATTGTGAACCTACTACGGCTACAATGTGATATTGTTTCAGTATATCGATAGAAGTTTTTGAGTTCATTATATCCCCTTCCATTTTTGGTCAAATACCTTTTTAATGTGCGGGCTGAATAGTTTGATATATTTTTCAGCGGGTACTATACTCTTCCATCCCATTATTTCTTTGATTTCAGGAGAAGTAAATTGTTGCATTGCTAGTGTACTAGCAAATGTCCCTCGTAGGGATTGAGCGAAGACGGGATGAGGTATTTTCGCTCTTCCCGCAATTCTTTTTATGTGATAGTTAACGGATCCTGTAGAGGGTATCATTGCTTTAATTGAATCAAAAGCTTCAAAGAAATCCTTTAGTAATTTGAAGGTAATGGGGTTCAGAGGGATTATCCTCATTGCTTGAGGGGTCTTAGGCCTCCAAACTCCCGCAGGTCGTGTTATCTTCCCAGATTTCTTGTTTATGTAAGGTTTAGAGCAACGTCTGCAATCACATTTTATTTCTTGGGGGATACGTATTTGGCGTCTTTTGAAATCAATCCAATCCTTCGATAAATGAACAAATTCCCCGTTTCGCATTCCCGTATTAAGTAAAGTATAGACTATCAGTCTCTCTCTCAGGCTTATTGCAGATTCTTTCAAACGCTTTATTTCATCTGGGGTGAGTATATTGTCTATGGTCTTAGGTTTGCCCATTATTCATCACACAACCTGTCTTTGATATATTGAGCAAGATTCTTCATCCGGCTTTCTATCTCTTTCTTCTCTTCTAGGGAGAGATCTCGAATCCTCATCCACCAGTCATTGGCCTTGGCACTTATGTTGATCTTTTCATCGCTGTAAAGTACAAGATGACTATCCATTTTGTTTAGATCGATGTCCATTGTTATCACCTAATCTAAAGTGAGACTTTGTTTAGTTTTCTTATATTGTTTCGTTTTTAAACGCCCTCTCTCAGCTACTTTAGGATGCGTTTCTATCTTATCCATTACTACCCCACCAGATATTCCTATTTTGAAAGTAGTCCTAGTATATTCTTCTACTGGCTTCAAATCTCCTTTAACATAAGATAGTGTAAAGATATGGACTTGCTTGCACGTTCTTCCGTCTTCAATTTCATTCATGCAAGTAGTTATTACTTTATACCACGAGCTAAAATCAATCACTTGCTCAGTATTATGCCCACAATTTTCACAAAATCTGATAACAACATTTCTAATGTTTGTTTCCATTTTCATTCACTCTCTTTTCTTTTTCTAATTTTCTCTTTTCATTGTAATTACCTATCAAGAAATAAAGGAGGGGCGAACCTCATCAATATTTATTAGTTCTTGTTTTAGATCTTTGAATCCTTTTTCATACATTCCTTTTATGATTCGGTAGATACAGAAATTTCGTATTTCGCTTATCCAATCCCCAACAATCATGTGGATAGTCCCGTTTCGATATTCTAACAACATTAGTTCATCATCCTTTACAAAGACATAGGGAAAATCATGAATATTTGCATAGACTTCGTATTTCCCCCACTTTTGAGAAGTATTCCAAGGGGCAGTCAGGAGCATTACTGTTAATATTTCCTTAGCAATTATGCTGCCTGTGTATTTTAGTGCTTGTTGGGTGGCAATGATTTCGAAGTAATCTTTTGCTTTTATTTTGTCAAAGGATTTTTTCATTGTTCCTTAGCCCTCCTTCAAAATCCCTTAATCACCGTTGTGATAGACAGATCCAATAGGTGAATCGGTCTTCCATTCATATTCCTCACAACGATACATTTCTATACCCTTGGCTTTGATAGTTTGTAAAGCAGATTTTAGATCTTCAGGGCTGGTAGCTCTAAAGTATCCAAAGGTGATCGGTGGAGTGCTTTTTGTAGGGGCTAAGATGATCTCTTTTCTATCAGTCACATAGGATTCGTATTTGTTTGCATCGACTTTGCTCCCGATCCATCCAATCAGATCTCCTAGTTTTCCAAATTTTATTCTCGGCATTATTTAGTTTCCTCCTCAGGTGAGCAGTCGGGGGTGTACGTTCAATGAACAACCACCCCCAATCCCGACCGCTCGTTCTCAGGGTTTATGTTTAGTGCTCATACGCTGGTTATGGCGAATGAATCACTTCATGTATTGGGGTTCCTGTCAGATTGGGCAATGCTAATCTGATATCAGTCCCTATTTGACACTTGTTCGATATTAGTGAATTTGTGTTCTTCACTCCATTGGTATCTTTCCATATACGGCCTTGTTTACACTTTCCTCAAGTGTGTCTTCTTCTACTATCTTACAAATTTCATCAAACGCTTTCTTAAGTTCATCTTTTGAAATCGTTAGCACAGAACTACAGGATTGTTGGTATCCAACAAGTCGAAATATTTTTGTGTCACCACAGTCATGTTCAATACATTGAAGGTCTATTCCATGAATAGAAACAGCTGTTGGTTCGTGTTCAGTTTTCTTATCGCACTTGAAACAAAATATCTCATATGTTATTCTCATTATTATTCCTCCAAGGAGTTCTTGTTAGATCGCCCGAAGTCGAATCTAATTCAATCCCTTTTTCTGCTTGATTTCCTTTACAAATAGGACAGGTTACTTCTTCAATATCAGTAGTATTATAGCTATAAATAGAACCACATGAAATAGAACCATCCTTTTTTCTGTAATGAACTTCGATCTCTTTTGAAATCACGCTTCTTCACTCCTTTCTTTCAAAACGGATTCTTTAAATTTGCCCCATTCCTTTCTCCTTGCGTTCATTCTTGCATGACCTCTTGTGTATCCTTCTTCAACACGCCATATTATGCGACCATTCCAACAGAAATCAACTAAGAATTTATTCACGCTTCCTCATCCCCTTCTTCTCTGTCATAACCATACAATGACTCAAATGCTGTCCGAGGTAATACATTCGGGGCGTCTTGTTCAATCTTATTTCCCGTAATCCAATCGCGCTCTGGTTCGGGATCGCGGTGTTTGTACATTTCATTCAGTGCGAGCACGACAATTATCAAAATTGTGATGGCTGCGGAGGCTAATATGATAGAGTTCGTTGTTTCAATGATCATTCTTCATCATCTTCTTCTCAAGCAGATACTCATCTGCTTCTGTCAGTGGATGCCTGCCATTGAAATATGAACCACCATTAACAACAGCCCTGTGTTGCGTACCTGTGAATCCCCTGAGAGATCCCTGATTCACATGGTCAATCATATCCTGATCTCGTTTCTTGACCAGTTTAATGAATAGTTTCAGGTTTTGCTCACAGTGATCCTTGTATGCTATCCATATTTGAGAACCTCTGATGTTCATATCATCAAGGTTCAATATACAACCAAGTAGCCCCTCCATTTGCTCCATCTCATTCAATACCTGCGTCATCACAGATATCGCACCGGGATTTCCTTCAGACATTATCATTAGGATATCTAAAACCTTCATTTTGAGTGTTATTTTCTGTCTGTCTTCAAATGACATTTTTATCCCTCAGTTGTTTAGATCTTGTAGGTTTCGGTATCCTAACCTAAAGGGATTACTCCCAAAAGGTCAGGCCGAGTAGTGTCAATCTACAGACCTCCAATATTGCTTATTTAATCTAGTATTTGTTTCTATATTAATCTTTTTATCAAGAGGTTGAATGTGTAAATAACTATTAGTTATTCAAGTAAAACTCACTTGAAGGTTAACCCCTAAAGGATCTTGCCGCAAGGAAGGGAGTATTCTGTAGGTAACTATAGGAAAGATACAATAGCCTCTCAATGATACTAGATATTGTGATGATTATGCTAAGAGATCTAGGGGAACGATTTTTTGGCCAAGATGAAGTTGGCGAAGTAGAATGGTTCAATGTTATTCAATTAGTTTTCAGAGAATCCACTAAAGAAGCGGTCTTAGAGATTAAGAATGGTGACACAGAATATGTTATCGATATCAATGCTATCGAATTGAGCCCCCCTCAAGGATCTATTTGTATCAAATCAGGATTGATTGAAGACGGTTGTACTTTAACATTTAACAAACCTATGAAAGTCATCAAAAACTTCAAGACTACATTGGAGATAGATTTGCCGGGACCTGTACTCACTATTGAACATATGACTTATCATGACACCAAACATTTACGAAACACAGATTAAATCTTAGCCATCAGTCCACCATAAAAAGAAAGGGTGACTCTCATGCTAGATTAAAGCATGAACCGTGTGGCCCACGTAATCCGGTTCATGAGAGTCATTGTTTCATAACAAGCGTACACCTAGGCATTCTTAGCCTAAGCGTACACTGAGGTATAATATAGGGAGACTCTTTCTCTGGTCTGAGTTTACGACACGCAAGGTGATACTCATGTTTGAGAATGCGCTAGAATCCCCTATCATTCCCTTCGTCTTCAGAGTTAATAGGTGTTTCCTTTGGGGGTTCGTCAGCAGAATATCTTAGATCTGGAGGGCTATAAGATGGTTCATCATCTGGTCGCGGATCCATTATCAATTGATTCTTGTTCGATTCTTTATTGATCAGACCAAAGTGTTCAAATATTGATTTGACACCGTCAGTCAGACCCCAACCCGCAATAAATGCTAAGGCTACCAGAGTCATAGTATCTCCCGTAAGAGGAGGATTCCAACCTATGAACGACGCAACGATTGCAGGGAAAGCAGTTATCATTGCTACTGCAATAGGTTCAAGATATTGTAAATTGAAAGGTCGTCCATCAACCTTCTGTAGATTGTAAAAGCGAAGCCCGATCTTGAGGAAGCTTCCAGCAACAAAGGTTAAGAATATGTATAGTCCCGCTGGCATAAGATTCACAGTTTAAATAAGGTATGACAATTACTTAAATATTTAGCTTTATTAGATATCAGTTGGTGATGATAGGAGGTTTAGAAGTGAACTCTCTTTTGATGGTTTTTCAGATGTCATTTTATTTTCACCTTCATTCAAACAAAATGCCCCCTTATTCGAAATGCGTTAATATGATTTTCAAATCCAAAAAAGCATTGGCTGATTAATCTCAAAAAGTACCCATATGCAGGATCTAAAATTTGATTCACTGTAAGAATGTAGCTATCATTTCCAGTTTCGTCTTCACCTTGATTAGCAATTACATCGGGTTCATCAGTACCTGTTCTTGTTATGGCGTTAACTCTACGAAGAGCAGTCCGTGTAATTTTGCCCCAAGCATGCCCAGTGTAATAATATATTCGAATATCTTCTAAGTAAAAACTACCCTGAAGAAAAACTGGGGCAAGTGCTGTAGATAATGGAAAATGATATGATGCGCCAGACGCACCACCAGTATTTGTATGAGTTAGATAACCATTTTCAGATAGGACTGAATTTGGTACATCCCCACTTGCAAGAATCCATCCATCCCCGGGCGTCATTGTAGTGATGAAAGACTGTAAAGGCGAAGTCAGCGCCCTATTGATGTCGACTGCTTCAAGAGAAGAGTCCCCATCTACCGATAAGTCGTTACCGACTGATAAGTCGTTACCGACGATAAGATCATTTGCAACTGATATATCGGTCACTGTAATCTCACTAACAAAAATACTTCCCCCTGCTCTATATCTAGCACACATTTACATCATGCTCCACTTGATAGCCTTGACCACACTTGAAAGATTGTAGGTGTAGTAGCAGGGATAACTTTCACTCTTATGTAAGGTGCTGTAATTTCATAAGACCACATTGATTCTGCGGGAAGAACCGAACTTGCTGTGTAAGCCTGTGTTTGTTGAGAGTGTATATTTGTTCCATCTATCGATTGTTCAATATAAATGGTACATGCTCGGTTGGAAAATAATATACCTATCAGTTTGTTGTAATTCCCTGTTTGGAAAAATTCACTATCATAACCCGCTGTTGGAGGAATATCTGCACTGGTTTTGATTATTAAAGCTGCAATTGCCCGTTCTTGTTGGACCGATACATTTATGGGCACAGGCTCAACCGTGTAATCGGGTCTATCTGTAGATACTCTGTCTGCGGTGGCAATCTCTTCACTTGAAATCTCTCGCCAACTCATTGATGGGACCCCCGTTGTTTTTCAGCTTTCCTTTTTTGAGATTCTTTTTCAAGTTCTGCTTGGGTGGGATCGCCACTATATCGTGTTACAACTACACTGATTTTATGATCTGCCGCTCCGGTATTTCTGATATCGACTAGAATATCATCGCCCTTTAAAACTATTTCATCTAATTCGAATTCCCATTGAGAATCATCTAAGGCGATATATTCATCTTGGATTGGGATTATTTGTCTTTCTTGTCCTGCTGTGGGGCTAGATACTAATAATCGAACCTGTACAACAGCATTACAGCCCGGGGGAAAGTGCATAAATCCGCCAGTGAGCTTCCCAGATTTTTTGTTTTTGTGTGCTAATCGAACTGCATATCCTGCTTCTACTTCAGTCCTGAAATTTATCGCTTCTTTTACCAAGGGCTAGTCACCCCTTTAAATATCTGCATCCCAGAATATACACGTAAGATTTAATGAAGTACCAGCAACTTCAATTGAAGCTGCAAGATTTTCTCCGCCTGCTAAGGTTATAACAGGATCTTCAATGCTATATGAGCCTTCAGGGATTTGACGATAATCCGCAGCTGCTATGGGTATAGGGCACCATTTTGTTTCATACGTTCCTGCTTCGATGGTTTTCATGATCTCCATTCTTTGGGTTTGATTAAAATCACCGGGGAATGCCATCATTACAATATAACGCATTGTTCGTTCAGGAACTACTGCGGTGAACACCTCAGTAGGTGCTCCTCTATTATGCGATGTGATCCATTTACTTACGACTCGTATTCTGGTCCGAATATCTTCTTTGCTAACTGGCATTAACGGCCACCTCCAAGTGCACAAGCTTCGTCTAAGCCCATGGGTTCAACTCTCCAATCGGCTTCTAGCTGATCCCCGTAGGAATGACATTGGTCTCCAAATCCTACTGTAAGGAAATGAGCTAGTTTTCTTCCATTTGCTATGTCTGCGATGATATCGGGTTGGGTTTCAGGTCTAAAGATCTGAAGGAAGTATAAAGCAAATTCAATGTTCACAACAGGCCTAGTGTTTCTTATACCAACTGGTGCAGGAGTTGTTTCTTTATTATAGAATTCTGCTCCAATGTGTTCAAGCGGTGGAATGACACATTCAACGTGATCCGTCGGAACCTCTATTGGGCTGTTCTCATAGTTCACAAATCCTAAATTGTCGCCCTGTCCCGGGCGAACAGGATCTACATTTGGGAACTTACCGGGGATATTATCTCCCTCCGGGAACCTAAGATACATGTTTATATTGGAAGGCCATATTCCAAAGGCCCCATGTAAGATCCAAGGAAATCCGGCTTTGGTTGTACTATCTAAGTAAAGGATATCTGTTTGTGAGTTTCTGGTGTCACGAAACCAGACTTCACCTTGAGCTCCGCCGGGTGCGAGATCCACGGCATCACCATCATTATCAGTCAACGGCCAAGGATTGTATTGACAAGGTCTTCGTTTTATTACTCTCCCGAACACAAAACCCTCTCTGAATTGCAATGCAAAACGATGGTTTGTACTCAGGTATTTCTTTCTAATAGGGACTATGCCTCTACTTATTAAATCCATCATCATTGTAGAACGAGCCTTCTTTATTTTATTGTTACTTAATAGAGGTAATATCATTCATTTAACTTTTACTTTTTTTGGTTGCCTAGAGTAGAGGTAACAAAACTCATTTATGCTCTTGAGTATTCAATACGAAACGTAGATTAAAATGCCCGAAGAGTTACTTAAGATATTGTCAGGAAATCGGATCACAGTTCCTAAGAAGTTCCGAAAGAAGTTTGGGTTAAAGATCGGGGATTATGTACAAGCTCAATGGGATGGCAATGACGTTCTTAAGATAGTCCCGGGGAAGGTAATTTTCAAGGTCACCATAAAGCCGGAGGATAATAAATGAATGAACCCGAAGACTTTGTGGCGTGTAGGATTTGTGGGAAAAGGTATCAACAAATACAATGGATACACCTAAGGACGCATAATATAACTCTTGAAGAATATCGGAATGAATTCCCTGAAGCTCCAACAATATCGGGGAAAACACGAAAAATGTTTAGTGTAGCTAATAGGGGTAAAAATAACTCCATGTATGGCAAAGCCCGCACTAAAGAGGTCCGTGCTAAAATTAGTGCGACACTGACAGGTAGGATACGCTCAGAAAAATCTAAGGCTAAGCAACGTGCGACTATGAATCACCCAGAATATAGGGTCAGGCACAGCGGTAAGAACAACCCCTCAAAACGTCCAGAAGTCAAGGCCAAGATTAGTGCGGCTATCAAAGTGATCATGAGTTGCCCAGAAATCAGGGCCAAGAATAGAGAGGTTGCAATAAAACAGTGGGAAGCCTTAGGATACAGGGATAAGCATAGTGGCGAGAACCATCACATGTATGGTAAAATCCACACCGAAAAGACAAGGGCCAAGATTAGTGCAGCTCTTGTGGGCGAGAACAATCCCAACTTTAGGAATTGGGCTTCACGAAATCCTTATTGTTATAAATGGAGTCCTGCACTAAGAGAGCAAGTCAGGAACCACTGGGGCAGAGTTTGCCTTAATTGTGGGAAGAGTGAGATCGAGAATGGTCGCCGTCTAAGCGTTCACCACATAGATGGTAACAAAATGCAAGGCTGTGATGGGCATGATTGGTTTCTGGTTCCATTATGTTTATCCTGTAATTCAAAGAAATTGGAAGACGATTCTTTCTGCGTCACATTATTTATGTTCAAAGACTTAGAGAGAAAGACTAGAGAACAACATATTAACGGGAGTTAAATTGGAGAGAAAAAAATGACTAAGAATATTCTAGTGACAGGGGCCAATGGGTTCACAGGATCTCATTTGGTTGATAGATTGAAGAGAAAACATAACATTGTTAGCCTGATACACACGAGTATCAAAGGGGATTGGCAAGCTAATGCGTTAAAGGAATCGATTAAATGGGCAGGTGATATCCGTGACCCATTGGGGTTACAAGAATTGATAGCCCATCAGGAAATAGATGAGATCTATCATACCGCAGCACTGGCTAAAGTAAAGACAGCATATCTTGAGCCTTATAGTGTGTTCGATGTCAATGTTATGGGGACCGTAGCGCTTCTTGAGGCTGCTAGGCAATTGGATGTTGATAGAATTTTGTTGATGCAGACTGATAAGGTATATGGTGAAGGTTTGAATTTAAATGAGGATGCAGGATATGAAACTAGCGAACCTTATGCAACTTCGAAGTGTTGTCAAGGATTTATTGCCGCAACTTATGCAGAAACCTACGGCATGAATATAGTATTGCCACATTGTTGTAATATCTTTGGGTACGATCCATATTCAAATCGTATTGTCCCTAATGTAATAAAGGATTGTTTGCAAGGTAAATCTCCTGCTATTTATTCTAATGATAATTCTATTCGTGAATATATCTTCATTGAAGATCTATTGGATGGATTTGAAGTTTTAATGAAAGATAAATCCATGATGGGGGCTTATAATTTCTCAACGGGGTGGGTGTATAATCAAAAGGATATTGTCTTAAAGATCTTGAATAATTTCCCCGATTTAGAACCCCAAATTATTGAAGCGGATTTGCCGATGCAGATTGAAGAAGAAAGTCTTTCTTCGTGTCGTTGGGATTGGAAACCACAGTTTGATATAGATTCTGCATTGGCTGTTACTATCGAAAGGTTTGAAAGTTTTAGGAAGGATTGGTTGAAATGAAAATAGCATTTTGTCAAGCAACTTGGCGTGAAGACTTTGATTTAACAAAGGAATGTATTGAAAGGGTGGGGCCATATGTTGATTACATAATTATAACATATGATCAAAGCCTTACTGAGGAACAATTGAAATGGTTCCATAATTGGGCGATGGAATATCCAGAAAGACGCATTACGGTCTATCATAAATTTAATGATGATCTCCCTGCTATGAGGAATTCGTATTTATCTGCTGCTAAACAATTAGGGGTGGATTGGGTTTGTGTGAGTGATCCTGATGAATTATATTCTGAGGCGCTAGCTAAAAATCTAAGGGACTTAATAGAGGAACATGAAAAGTTAGGTTTTAATTTACTTCCGGTTCCTGTGCGAGATCAATTCGAAAATGTGGAATGGTTAGATGATTTGGATCTCTTGAAGGAATGCCCGGGAGGTTATCGAGAATCTGATTTTTGGAAGCCTATGTTGATCTTTAAACTCTCCCCATCAACTATTTATCAAGGAGTAGGACTAGAAAAGAACGTTCATGAATCTTTGGTAAGCGATTTAACATGGAATACTCAAAATCTCCCTAAAGAATTCTTTTATGTTCATAAGAAATCAGCACTCAAGATCTGGAGAAATGCAGCAAGAAATATGTTCATAGGTGGTGGAGGGGATAATGTAGGGCAGATGAATCCTCTTTGGGGAAAGCTAAAGGTTGCCTGTGCTAGATTTAAGGCTAATAACTGGATAGATTTTGAGGAATTCGTAAAAAGTGGTAAGGGAATGGGAGATGAATTATTCCTAGAATGGCTGACAAAAGCTTTACAGGCTCCTCCAACGAATTGGGGAACTGAAACCCGCGAACTTGCTAAATGGGTCTTTGCGTTGAACAAAGATTGTGTAACTGAGGATATAAAATATCTCATAGAGAATCCGCCAAAAATGACCAAAGAAATCGAAGCTGAGAATTATGTAACGCGCGCATATTTTGAGGTATTGGGTAGACCTCCTGATGATGATGGAAAGTCGTTCTATATAGAAAGGATCTTGAATGAGGATATGGAAAAACAAGATGTTGTTTTAGCGTTGATGCAATCTGAAGAATTTAAGATACAACAGGGCAAAAAAATAGATGAAATTGAATCGGTCAAAGTTCAAGTCCCTGTAAAGGTATCAGTGAATTTGACCGAAGAGACCTTTGTCGAGGCATTAATGAAGAGCGAAACATTTTGGTTGAAAATAAAACCCAAGTTAGATATTGGGAGTAGTATCTTTGATTCTTTGAAAAAGAGGAAAAAGAAAGAGCTGATAGATTGGTATTACAAAAACAAGCCAAATATGAACCCTCATTTATTGGCGGAATGGATAACAGAGAATTATCCTAAGCCCGATACTGTTGCATTGTGTATTATGGGATATAGTAAGGCATTGCCTATGTTACTTGAATCCATTGAGATAATAGGCCCTTATGTAGACGAAATACACATCCAAGGGGATGATTTTACGGTCGAAGATCGTATAGAACTTACCCAAGAAAGGAGTTTTTGTCTTGTGCATGTTCATATTGAACCTTGGGTAGATGACTTTAGCGGTTATAAGAACAAAGTAATGTCTTATGCTAATACAGAATGGGTCTTAATCTTTGATCATGACGAGATCCCAACACTTGATCTTGCGAAGAATTTACAGGATATCATAAAACAATCCCAAGGCGGGATTAGGTATAATAAAATTCAACTCACGGTCATAGACGAGAAGGTTGATGAAACGGGTATAATTATAGATAGAGAAGCGACCCCTGAAGGAAAGGATATTTTACTTTTCAATATTGATGATCCCTATTATGGTAATCCCCATATTTGGCTTAAGCCCAATTATTATATGTGGAAGACCGCAAAGGCCCCTGTAGCATATCGCCATGTTAAAGAGATAGGAACAGAACTCCCAAGGTCTGTAAGAAATGTCTTCCTAGGGGGAGGGGGAGATAACACCCGAGAAGGTAATCCATTATGGGTTGAACTCAGAGAGATAACAAAGAATTTAGGAATTGATACTTGGGCACAATTCCATGAATATCTGAAAGCCGGGAAAGCCGATAAGGAATTATTGAATAATTTAATCGAACTATCTGAGATACCTTGGAAGGATGAAGAACTAGGAGATCCACTGAAATATTACAAACAATATCATCCTGATGAATTTACTATGGCGGGGAATGTTAAGAAAAGAAGATAGGAGGACAAGAATTGAAAGAATGTAATAGACCTTACTGTTTTGGAGAAGTCAAGACTATAGCAGAGGATAATGAAACAATAGTACAGCAATGTTCTAAGTCCACTTGCGGAGAGATTTACGTATTTAAGAGGCAATGATAAATGAAGAAAGTAATATTGTGCCCAATCTGCGGGAACTCAGTTGAAGGGATTATTCGTTTTAGTAATCATCTTCATGCTAATCATACCGAAGAGGAAAGAAACAAAGCTTGGCTCTCAATCATTCCTGATTTGATAGATACTTCAGCAGTCCATGACTATCCTGCTACCGAGACCCGTGGAGATGATAATATCGACTGGGATAAGGATGCCAAACGGGCTTCACAGGCACATTGGCCCTATACCTCCTATCATAGTCTGTTATATCTTGATGATGTAGTCCCTCAAAGGTTTATTATGTTAGATCTTGGTTGTCAGATTGGAAGTTGGTACACGGGTTGGAAAGAACTACGACCAAACTGTGAATATCATGGGGTAGATTTCAGTCACTTTGCTATTGCTATTGCACGAGATCGCTATCCAGATGCCACTTTCTATCATAAAGATGTTACTAGGTTAAACTTCATTGAGATGTTTGATGTAATTTTCACTCACGCAGTCTTACAACACATGAATCAACGGAGTCATTTACTTTTGATTCCTCGAATTCATGCTGCTCTAAGACCTTACGGACTTTTGATTATCGAAGAAAACATTGAATCAGCCTTTTCAACAGATTATTGGATTAAACTATTTAGTAATAAAGGATTTAAACTAATAAAAACTTCTCCACAGACAGGGGGTATGGCTTTTGTCTTCAGAAAGGTTTGAAAGGGTCCAATGTTTTCATTGCGAGCAATCGTTTGAGGGGTTTACTAAATTCGTAGATCATTTGATTTCAATGCGCGATAAGGGAGGAGAGTTTAATTATTCTTTTCGATTGTATGAATGGAACAGAGTGATCGAACCCTTGATAATAGAACATGGCACTTCTTGGATGTTGGAAAAAGATGTTATTAATGCTATGGTCAAGCTAGCAGATATTCATCCTTGGGAGCATCCATGGGGAGGGAAATATGATTTAAAGCCCGGGGACGTATATGTTGAGGCTGGAGCATTTCATGGCCGTTATGCCCGGGATATAATAAAACGGTTCAACGAGGATGTAACAATAATTTTGATTGAACCTTCTCCCATAAATTTTGAAGTAATACAGACTTGGGTAAAACAACAAAATCTTGAAGATGTTATATTAGTTGATTGTGCTCTTGGGGATGAAAGAAAAGATTGGATGTTAGTTGAGCCAAAGGATCTTTCTTCTGCTAGGTTAGGGAATTTTCAATATGAACCCGAAGAACGTCATAAAGATTGTTCAGTTGATGTATTAATTGATACCTTAGATAATGTTATGGGAAATCTAGGAATAGATCATATTGATTTATTGTCTGCTGATATAGAGGGCGCGGAGATCTCTATGTTAAAGGGATCTAAGAGGCTCTTATCTCATGGAAGAATCCATAATGTGGCTCTAGCAGGGTATCATGGAGCATCATCATCGGATGAGATAATAAAATTTCTTCAGTGCTATGATTACAAAGATTTAGTCTATGAGAACGCAGTGGTGTATGGTCATGTTTAAAGAAGAAAGAGAAATAGAACACGATTGGGAGTTTCGATACAAGCTAAAGCCCGGGGACATTTTTGTTGAAGGTGGATCTTTTATTGGTCGATATGGAAAGCGAGCATCTCGTATAGTTGGACCATCTGGCAAAGTCATATTAATAGAACCCTCTCCTCGAAACCTAAGAACATTGTGCAAAGACAAAAAGATAGGTAAATTGGGGCAAAATGTTACCATAATAGATAAAGCCATTGGAGATCATAAAGGTTATGGAGAATTTCTACTAGACGGCAATTCCGCAGGAGATAGATTCCCCTATTTAATCGGTGATAAAGAGTACCCAACAAAAGGAATGATTAAAATTGACACTTTAGATAATATCTTAACAGAATTAGGAATTGAGTCTGTGGATTTATTAGGCGCAGACATTGAAAACTCTGAAGTACCTTTAATTCGGGGCGCTTCTAAATATTTGAGAGAATATCGAATAAAAAACGTTGCTATAGCAGCCTATCATCATAGGGCCAATCCAGAGTTCATAATGATTCTTTTAAAATATTGGGGATATAAGAATGTAGAATATGTCGATGGTGTGGTGTACGCAAATGTCTGATTTAATCTCGATAGCAATTGATAACTTTGGGAGATCCTATATGCTTCCATTCTTGATAAAATGTTACGAACGTCAAAGCCGAAGAGCTTATGAAGAAGGCGAATATGAAATAGAACTTGTTATAGTGGATGACCATTCTCAAGATCATTTTGTACGTTTTCTTCGTTTGGCGTTGGATATAATTAATCCACCTTTCAAGGTTAGAGCATTCCAAACTAATCAATCAATGACTTATAACCCCGGACTCCCTCTCAACATAGCAGTGAAAAAGAGTGAAGGAGATTTAATCCTCCTCAATCATTCTGATTTGTTCCCTCATCCAAAGGAATGCCTTGATAACATTTGGAAGTGGCATTCTAAACATCCTGATACAATTTTGGTCCCTACATTCATATTTAAGTTTGATGAGATGGAGGAATTTGCGTCACCATTACCAAATGGATTATCATTGCCAAAATGGATGTTTGAGAAGGTTGGGGGTTATGATGAACGATTTTATGGAGGGCCTTCTGTTGACGCTGATTTGATCTATAGGCTTCGAAATCAATTCTTTGACAAATGGTTTTGGGACCGAAGCAATCCAAATTTACAATTCCTTCATATCGGAACCATAGCTCATGTTCCGCCACGAATGAGAACCGCTCCATGGAGGAAAGATCTAATATACTATCCTATTATTGAAACTACTGAAGAAGGAGATGTTCGAGAAGCCAAGACCATAACAAAGGAAGAGTTTTGCTTACAAGAGCTACATAACTATAACAATAACCTCTGTAGGGCAAATATAGCAAATCCAATAGTGAATGAAAACGGTTGGGGAGAACTTGATACCTTGGAGGAGATAAAGCTATGAAAGTTGATGTCCGCCTTCCAGATCTCACTAATGTGTATGGTCATGATAGGATTGATGGATTTAATAAAGAAATCCTCCGCCAAAGTGACCCTATTGAGGATGGTGAAGAACCAGATTGGGTCTATGGCATGTATATGTCAAGCGCTTTCAGTAAACAGGGATATGTATGGGGTGGTCCCCCCACATTTCCAACAAACCGAAAGTATAAAGTCTTTGGCCGTTTTGTGGACCTACATCACAATCCTAGAAAATGTGTTCAAGAGATTAACTCCTACGATTTAGATCTTCTCTTCATGACTTATCATTATCTCCCTAAGATCTGCCCCCCATATTTTCATGGAGAGATTGATCCTGACTATTATTGGAAGTATTTTCAGAAGGGAAAGTCATGGTTGCCTTGGAGTATAGATCCCGGGAGGTTTCACCCTAGTGATGAGGAACCTAAATATGATATAACCTTTCTTTGTATTATAGCCCCGGGGACTTATCCATTAAGAGTCGAGATTGATTCAAAAATTCATTCGTTATGTAAAGAAAGGGGTTGGAAGTTATTTACAGCTCCCAGAAGAACTGTAGTAAAGGATGCCTATGCAGAAGCAATACGTTCTAGTAAAGTCTTTATCTTTGGGACCAGTATCTTAGGATATGCATTAAGAAAGTGGGTTGAAGCAATGGGCAGTGGTACTTGTATATTATCAGATCCCCCAACTATGGGGCAACATTTAGGATTTGAAGATGGCAAAAACTTCATATCAATAGATTCTGAGAACTGGATAGAAAAGCTTGATTGGATCCTTGACAACGATAATTATAGAGAAAGAATTGCTAGGAATGCCCATCGCTTAGTGAAAAAGAGGCACACTCATGAAGTTCGAGTGAAAGAGATGTTTGAGGTGTTGAAGCTCTATGACTAGGCCAAAAGGTTACTATTATTGGGAACAATTATTGGAACACATAGGATCTCCTGATAAAATATTTGACGGCAACCTTACTTATCCTAGGCAGCTCGAAATACATCTCCCGGGAGATGGGACTAAACCGTGTAATTTTCATTGCTTCTATTGTGCCGGAAAGACCTTCATCAAAGATATAGGGAATTGGGAAGAAAGAGGCCTTCGATTGATAAAAGAATTAGATGGGAGAATACCATTTCATATTCACGGAGGCTCCTATACAGAACCGACCATGAATCCTTATTTACTGGATTATTTGAGGGTTGCTAAGGAAACGGGATGTCATTTTGGTATTCACACTAATGGTTCATTACTACTACATTTAGAGAAGGAAAGGGGATTCTTGACTCAACTATGCGAGATTGCCGGGGATAAGATTGATTATCTATCAATAAGCCTTGATGCAGGTTCCGTTGGGAGTCATTGTATGACGAAGGGGTTAAAGAAAAACTGGTTCAGTGAAATCTTGGCAGGAATAAAACGGGCCACGGAACTCAGAGATCAAACGGGAAACAAACCAGCAATCAGAATTTGTTATTTAATGAACCAATATAATTCATCGCAAAAAGAGATTGATTTTATCGTGGATTTCGCCAAGAGAGTTAAAGCTGATTCCCTTCGGTTTTCAATCCCCTTTGCTCATTATGGGCAAGATTTTAAAATGGTTAGGGACTATAAGCATACACTTGAGATACCTCGTGAAAAGCCCTATTACAATAAAGTCCATAAACATCTCACTAATGAAGGATTGCCTCATATCTTTTGGTTTTCTCCTAAGCTACAAGACGTAGATCTTCTGGACTTTAAGGAATGTGCCTATGGTTATTACCAAGTCTGTATGGGAGCAGATAATTACCTCTATAGATGTACTACTGTCTCCACACCAACCTTTAAACAAATGAGATTGGGAACAATACCCGATAACTTAGAAGGTTTCAATCAAATGATTCTTAAAAATCAGGATCCCTCCTTTGACACCGATCTTTGTTTCAAAAATGGAGCACGTTGTAACCGAATGGGCATTGAAATAAATACTTCATGGAGAGATTTAAGCAAATGAAGATAAATCCGGAAAACAACATGACAGATCTATTGAGAAGTCCTTTTGGTGAGTGGCTCTTTCGGATAACCAATTATTGTAACCTCAGATGCGAGTTTTGTTCTGTAATGGCTAATGTCCCTATCCGAAAGGATAGCTCATATATCCATCGAAGGAAACGGAGACAAATCTCTCCTAAGCAAGTTGAATTGTTTTGTGAACGGTTTTCGGGGATTGATGAGGGTTGTTTACATCATTTTGGTAGTGCGGAACCCACTATGGTAAGCCCTGAGAAAATGGAAGAATTAGTTGAAATACTCTATAGTCATAATCGAACGAACATAAGGCTTTCAACAAATGGATATGGCCTCTTGAGCTATGATCCTGATCTCCTCAAGAAATTCAATCATATTTGTATTACAAGTCATAACATAAACCTAGAACACAGAGATGAATGTGGTAAATATCTCAAGACTTTCTATGAAGGAACCCTTTGGCTCAATGCTCAAGTCATACACTACGATCTTGAGACTGCTAGGAAACGGAAAGAGAACGGCCCCTGTTGTTCCTGTTGGATGACAGTATTGAGCTTTGGTTGTGAGGATGAACCTGTTATCCATCCTTGTCATAACAGCAGGAATTTGATGCAATTCAATAATGATACTAGAATGTCTGATGAACTACAAACATTTGGGCTCACATTAAACAACCCTGATATAGTTGAAGTTTTGGCTAATTGGAAGACAACTATGCCCCAATATGTGAAAGAACAATGCGCTAACAATTGTTGGTTCCCTTGGGGGGCAGACTATTATATAAAAAGGGAAGAAGCAGTTGATATCAGTACTGATAAGAATGTGACTGTAGCAAGAACCACTCTGGAGGATCTAGAATGGACAGAATAAATGCTACGCACTTAAAGCTAATCAAAAAGCCGGAAACAGTCGGCCTAGAAGCTAGCGCATATTTAGCAAACCTAGAACAAAACTATCGAATTGACAAAATCGGGGTTCATGACTTAAAGGGAAGAATCTGCATTGATGTTGGAGCGCACCTCGGTATAGTTTCAATGGTACTAGCAAAAATGGGAGGAATAGTTCATGCTTATGAACCCCATCCTATTAATTATCAGAACACGTTAAAGCATATTAAAATAAACGACTTAACAACAAAGATATTGCCCTTCAATGAAGCGATTTGGGATAATTCTGGAATAGAACCATTAAGAATTGATGATGAATATCCTAGATCCTCTGATAGCCATACTATGTTCGAACCTGAAAGCGAGCGTCGAATCTATGTAAAGACTATAACCCCAGAACTGCTCTTTCGCAGAACTAAAGAGAAAAAGATAGGTTATTTGAAACTAAATTGTGAAGGTGCAGAATATCAAATACTCAAATATCTGGTTAAAAACCCTTCAATCTTAGAACGAATAGAAAAAATCATGGTAGAAGTCCATCCAACCTATATGAAGAAAAATCATCTTAAAGAAATTGTCATAATGCTTGAAAACATGAGAGAACAAATTGAATGGCTCTATGTGATTTTACCTAATGATAGTTGGTGGAAAGGTGTACCACCAGAGATAAAAGAAAGGCTTAAGATTAACACAACAGAGAGATTTCCGACCACAGACTGGAGAGGAGGCCTCAACTAAAAAATGAAACCTCAAATACTTATCGCCCCAGCAGATCTGAAAGATAAACGTATCGAAAACAAAATTTATCTTTCCGAAGAGCTGAAGGGATGCCTTGCTACAGACACATTCTATTCGCAATATGATGAAGAAATACACGCCCCCTTGGGGATCTTAAATGTTCCTGCAATAGCATCTGTATTGCCCTTAGCTTGGGCCTCAAATTCTAGTGTCTTAGTTGATACATTGGATAAATCTTATTATGAATCTGTTTTAATCATAAAGGAAAAATTAAAGATTCTATATCCTAATGCTCCTATGGATTCTGTTTTGTTTGTCAAAAATCTCACCTCAAGTGAGACAAAATCAAGTGGATATGCGACTTTCTTTAGTGGTGGAGTAGATTCTCAATATTCATTACTCAAAAGTTTAAAACACAAACCCCGTATTCTGACCCTCTTTGGATATACTCATAGACAATGGAGAAGAGAACATTTCAACAAAATTATGAAGTTCTATAAAAAATGGGCAGAGGATCAGGATCTAAAAATGAATATCATAGATACCAATATTCGAGATATTTTTTCAAGTACTCCTCAAAAAAACTGTCAAAAGAATTACATAAAGGCATTAGGCCCAACAGGAGTTTGGGGAAGTTTAGGGCTTACTCTAATTCTTATGGCCTCTGCTGCACCACTCTCAATCAATCGCTTTAATCATATATTTCTTGCTGCATCAGATTGCGCATTATATGGGTCAAACTTCATTAATAGCAGACCTGAGATAGATAACGAGATGCATTGGGCAGATCTCGATATTGAAAGCTTAGGATTCATTCCACGACAATACAAAATTTCCCCAGTATTAGATTACATTGATAAAACAAAAGGAATACTCAACAGTTGCGTTAGACTCAGTCATTATGGGACTAAACATAAGAAATGGACATTCGACTACAATTGCGGATACTGTGAAAAGTGTCAACGAACTATTGTAGGAATTTTGATTGCCGGGAAAGACCCGAGAGAATATGGTTTCACATTAAATCCTCAAACCCTAGAAAATATCAAGAAGACCATCACTACTGCTTACAAATACCGAAAGATCACGACGCTAAGGCCTATGCAAGAGTTTATACCTGAAAAAATAGAACAGGACTTCGAGGGATCAAAGGCATTCCTTGAGTGGTTCAAAGCTTTTGACTTAAAGGTTCCACACACGTTCAATCTCAATTCCATAGATTCCCGCCATCGTTCAGATTTCCTCTTTAATCTTCTAGTTCCTCATTTAAGGTGCGAAGACACAATATTAGACTTTCATTGTGGTAATTCTCCCTTAGCGAAGAATTTAATTTCCGAGGGATATCCCTTGATAGGATTCGATATTAACTCCTCAAACATTGACTCACTCAATGAAAGACATCCCGATGGGATCTGGTCTTGTAGCAATAATGACTTTTGTTACGATTATGATCTGAGTTATTCTGTTCTCTTATTATTAGGCATATCATCCCCAAACAAAAACCCGCCCGGGGTAATAGAGCAATATTTAAAGATCTCGGACCCTCGAATAGTCCTATTAGAGACAATAGGTCAGGCTCAAACCCCTACCAAAGAATTGCCCTATATCACTCCATTCTCTTGGGCGGGTCATCATGGATACAATCATTCAATTAAGGTCCTTATTGAAAACTCCTATCAATGTATCAATACGGGATCTTATCACACAACACTAGATCCTCCAGAACGAATATTCTCATTATGGGAGAGGAAAGAATAACATGGAAGTAGTAATAGAATTGAGTCATGGAATATGCAACTCAAAGTGTGTTTGGTGTTTCACTCAATACAAATGTGCTGATAAAATAAAGAAAGGGCTCATGAGCCTTGAAGACTTTAAGGCCTTTATGAAATTGAATCGAAATTTCGATATGCATTTGATACCCTTCAGCCACGGAGAAGCTCTTTTGAATCCCGAATTCAATGAGATCTGCGAACACGCTCTGACCTATTCTAATGTTATAATAAAAGGTATTCATACAAACTTTGCAATGAAATTAACTGATAAGCACTTTGAGACCCTTTGTAAACACAAGAGCATAGTTGTTAATTTCGGCGGAGGAACAACATATACCCATTATCGAAATATGAAGACTCAGTTTAGTCAAGTCCTTTATAATTTGATTCAATTAATTGAAGTCAAAAAACGAACCGGATCAGACTTAATGATTCATCCTAAAATGGTCGTCAATAAAAGGAACAAAAATGAGATTGATATTTTAAGAAAGAAGCTCAATCACTTAGACGGTTTAGAAGAACTTCAAATTCTCCCTGTATACTTCTCTTGTGCTGACAGTGATGCAGGGGATATTTGGAGATTCTATAATGAGAACCTAGAAGAAGGCCTGCCTTGCCGGGGGGATTGGATGATTGATAATCGAGGTATTATTCAAGTTCCTCAAGCCACTGTTGATTGCCCCCTATCTAGCAGAGTCTTGACTATTCGTTGGAACGGAGGCGTCCACATTTGTTGCCGAGCCCGATACCATGAAGGTTTTATAGCAAATGCATTTGAAGAACCTATACGTGAAATTTTAAAATCAGACCGTTACAAAGAAGCAATTGAGAAAGCAAAACGGAGAGAGTATGTTGACTATTGTAAATACTGTTTCTGAGGTGATTTAATGCAAAGCCGAGACTTTGAATGGAATTGGATAATGGATAGGATAAAAAAAGAAAAGAGTCAAATCTTAGATGTAGGATGTCTCCGAGGAAATGAGATTCAAGAAATCTCACAGCGGTTATGGGACAATGGTCATTCGATCGTTGGAGTTGATCTAGGATCTAGGGATAAAGTAATTACAAAATGGGACAATAAATACCCACTCATACAAAAAGACATTCTGAACTGCATTTTTCCTAAAAATAGTTTTGACTATATAATTGCCTCCCACGTAATACAACATATTGGGATGCCCTTTTGGGGAAGAGAAGATCCTGATGATTATGATAACAACGGTGATAAAATCTTTTTGGAGAAGGCAAATCATTGGTTAAAAGATGATGGCAAAGTATTCATAGTAACTATCATAGGACCAGAGGCACAAATCTTTGAGTATCATGAATCATGCACTTATAGAATCTATGATACCGGGAGTCTAGCAGGGATCTTAACTCGTTCTGGATTTAAAATAACAGATTCACTACGATTTGATGGAGCACATTGTAGCAGGCAAAGGGTAAAGGATGCAATGGCTATAGTATTGGAGGCAGAGATCTATGATAGATCCTGATTTTGTCGCACTAGGGGAAGAAAAAAAGATATTTGATGACGGTCATACACTCAGTCTAGTTAAGACTGAAGAGGGTTGGTATAGCTACAAAGGTGGAGTCAGATTCGAAGGAATCGAAATTCATCACGGATCCTCGATAGGGGGAGGAGATTGTTGTTGGGGACTACGAGAGTATAAGGGGCTCCGATGGGCATCCGCAATAAATATTGGCCCACAAACCCTGCCTCAAATATATCTCTTTGCCACCAAACAAATGGGACAACTTTATCATAATCATGATATCTATCTGTTTGAGGTTAAATATGGACACTATCTCAAAGAAATTGGAAGAGTCACAAACGGATCTACCCCTTTCATCTTCAAGGATGATGAAATCTATCGTCTATTCTTTCATAGAAGAACTGGAGGAGACCCTGATATTCATACATTATGGATGATTAGCTCAAGTAATATTAAAGGCCTTATGTCAAAAGAACCCGTCAAAATACTTGAGCGATCCAACCAAACTATCTCAGCGCCCTCAGTAGCTAAGTTTCATGGATATTACTGGATGACGGTTGAAATATTAATAAAGGGGATTTGGTTCACCTATCTCTTCAAAGGGAAGACCCTAGACACTCTGAAAATGATTGATAAACCACTGTTAGAGAACGCAGCTTGTGCATTTCAACATATATTTGATGATCGTTATATTCTAACTTATTCGAGGCCTAATTGGAGCGTCTTTATGAAGGAAGGAATAATATGATACAATTTGATGTAGCACTAATAGGAACTGGGCATTGGGGTTCAATACTCAAGAAATACCTTGAAGAGGACAAAGGCTTTAATCTGAAATATGCTTGCGATTCAAAAAGCGACCTAGATAAAGTCTTCAAAGATCCAGATATAAGAGCAATTGTTATAGCAACTCCCAATGAGACTCATGCCGATCTTGTTTTAAGGGCTTTGAATCATAACAAACATGTCTTTTGTGAGAAGCCTTTGACCTTAGATTATTCACAAGCACAAAAGATTAAAGAGGTCGCAAAGAAAAAGAATAGAATGGTAATCACTGATTATATCTATACCTTCTCAAAGGGATTAAAAGAAGCTCAATGGTTAGTGAATTCTGAGAAGCTAGGGAAATTAGAAGGGATTGAGCTTATCTCTAGACAATTGGGTAAATTTAACCAAGGGAATGTTTATTGGGTTCTAGGATCTCACATGTTATCAATCCTAGATATGTTTGTTCCATTAGATGAATGCACCTTTGAAGCCACCGGAATATTAGAGAGATATAATCAAATTGAGACAGGGATGATATTCTTCTCCGATGAAAAGATTATCAATGGTAATATAAGCATTAGCCTGAACCATTTAGGGAAAGATCGAAAAGTCATTCTCTATTGTAGCGAAGGAATGATAATCTACAATCCTGATTTTGGAGTTATGAGTATCTTGTATAAGGACAAACGGAGTAGAGCAGAACGGCGTTATTATGATGAGACTCAAAATCTCAAGCTATCACTTGCTAAGCTATATAATTGTTTAATAGGTGATGATACAGATAACCTAGACAGGGCTTGTCTAGTAACTAAAGTACTGAATGAACTAGGAGTGTAAAAAGATGAAGAGAATTATAATAGCCCTTGAGGCTATGGCACACGAATTTGTAATGAATACTAATCCTCCAAACATAATTGAGTTTTTTGGAGGAATGAATATCCATCCTGCGGTGACTTGGGGGCTAGGATCTAGACCCAGTGCAGCTGCATATATGGGCGGAATGTTACCAGTCTGTAGCATACCACAATGCTATCACAGACAAATACAGATAAACTGGAGTAATCCATTCTTTATGAGCCTAATGAAGAAACACACAGATAAGGTAATGATGATGACCTCAAACGGTTGGACTGTCGAGATTATGTTACCTTGGATTGACTCAGATCTTAAGAAAAGGAATCTTGATTGGATAACTTTCCGAAAGGACGAGCCCCCAGCTGAGGATATGATAGATTATTTCTTGGAAGAACAATCAAAGTATAACAGTTATTTTGCTTACTTCCAATTATTTGAGACCCATTATCCCTTCACAGCGCCGAATGTTCCTGTATATGATAATGAACCCATTGAAGAGAGGATGAAGTATCGAAAAGATGCTATGTTGTACTTAGATAAACAGATCGGAAGAATATTTAAAGAGGTTGGAGATAAGGCCGAGATTGTCCTTTGCTCAGACCATAACCTTCCGCCCCTGATTGTCAGTGCAGCAAATGACACCCCGGCACCTCAAACAATACTTTCGTTTATAGCAACTAACTTCACTGAGACAGAAAAGACTTATGATGGAGACCACGAAGAATGGGCAAAGGAAGTATGGCTCAAAGAGAAATTGCAACAAGACTTGGAGGAATATTAAAATGAGATTTACAGATAAACTTGCACCTAACTATAAATTAGTAGACATTGAATGTTGTTCTACTTGTGAACATGATGGAATTGACGAAATGGGAGTTAATCATTGTGAAAAGTTCCCCTATGACCTGAATGATGGCAAAGGCAAAGAATACATTCTCTTAGCAATGACCGATTGGAATGGAAAATGCGATTTCTATGAGAGAAAAAAGGAGGAAGAACAATGAAAATAGGATGGGTTAGTGCAACTCCATTAGCAAAGACAGGTTATGGAACACAAACATTAGAAGTAGTGGATCGACTTTTGGAATATCATGATATTACATGCATAGGACAAACTGCGGATACAATTGTTTGGGGCGGAAGACAAACTATGACTACCCCACGAGGTCATAAACTCGATATACTACCCTTGGTTGATTGGGGATCTGCTGCATCAATAATCGAACAATGCTACAACTTAGAATATAATTTTGATGTTATTGTAGGGTTCATGGACGCATTTGGGATAGAATATTTGAATCACCTAAAACTCCCTGTAATAGGTTGGATACCTATTGACGGCCCCTTCACCGCAAAATGGGCGAATTATGTCAGGGACTTTCATAAGGTAGTTGCTTATTCTCATTTTGGTCACAGAGAATTAATGAAACACTTGTTACCCAGTAAGGTTGATTATGTAGGGCACGGAATCCCTAAAGAATTCAAACCTATGGATACTGTTGAATTCCGAGAAAAAATAAAACGCGAAAACGATATACCCACTGACGCATTTTTAGTGACAAATGTCGGAGCAAATGTAGGAATGAGAAAAGAATTACCTTTGATGATGAAGACTTTTACACGGTTTGTCAATGATGGTCACGAAGATGCTCATTTGTATATCCATTGTAACGCCTATAGTGCTTGGCCCAAGGGATACGATCTTTTAACATGGCGCGAAATGATCGGAGCACAAAAGAATATTCACTTCCCGCAGTTCGATACCATTCTAGTTCCGGTTAGTAATGAGGAATTAGCGCTATGGTATAGTGCTTCTGACATTTATTGGCAAAATAGTGTTGCTGAAGGATTTGGGCTCCCCATTGGTGAAGCCATGGCATGTGGCACTACTGTAATGGTCCCTGATAATTCCGCCCAAGTGGAATTTGTGGTAGATGAAGAAGGGATGGAATCTCGTGGATGGATTATTGACAGCCTCCCCGAAGATGTATATGAACAGATCCCTGTCTACATTCCACAGCTCCCAAATTATCCAGTTCCTAATCAAAGATCAGCTGTACAGATCTTGAACATTGCTTATGATAATCCTGATATACTTAAAGAAAAGGCCGATAATGCTCAGCAATTCATTGAAGACTACTATCGCTGGGACACAATAATTACAGGATGGCTTCGAGTCCTCAAAGATGTAGAACAGGATATTGAGATCTTGAAACGATTAAAGACTTCTTTTGTCCCAGCCAAACCTGAAACAACTGCTATGAAAAGTCCCCCATAAAACGAAGCCTTTCCTCAAGTAAATAGTTTTATATGTTATTATATCGTAAGTAACTTGCTATGAACGAATCTACCAATCGCAATTCGAAGAGAGGTGAAACAAAAACATGACTGACAAAATAGAGGACATGCGTTCCGCCCTTGCTTCGGCTCAATTAATTGATATTGATCTTTCAGTATCTTCCAAGCTACAGAATAAAAAAGAATATCTTAGATTGAAGAAAAAAGTATATGGTGGTATTGCAGAGGCCCTTGACGCTATTTCTTGTATTCAAGAAGACAATACCAAGGCCGAGACCGAAGAGGATCTATAAAGTAAAAAGAGGGATTGAATAATGCTAAACGGAAACACAAAAAGAAGTATTGCTAAAACAATAACTTGGCGCCTCATTGCAATAACGATAACCTATACAATCGTCTACATAATAACAAAAGATCTTATCCGTAGTACCCTCATCACAATATTTGCAGATTCAATAAAGACCGTTGCATATTTCCTACATGAGAGAGGATGGAAGAAAATAAAATGGGGGAAAGAACACTAGACTAATAAGTCTATACCCTCTTATATATGTCTATACCCTCTTATATATCTTGAATAAAAATGAGCAATCGAGGAAAGATAGGTATTCCTACTGATAGATCTGAAACAGACTTTCTACAGATTAATACAGATGGCTCAATTGATGTTAGGAGTAGGCTTCAAGAATTGTTCGGAGTTGCTCCTGTAAGATCCTTAGTAGGATTAACAGCGGGTCTGATTTCAGCATCAAATACTTCACGAAGATCTTTGGATCTTTTCAACAATGATACAACAATCATATATTTAGGGATTGATAACACGGTTGCTGTGATAAACGGATATCCTTTGTTGCCTTATTCGGGGATAGGTTGGGATGGTTACTTAGGAGAGATATGGGGTATTTCTACTGTAATTGATACAGATATTCGAGTGATGGAGATGAACGAGGATGAGTAGGAGATATGGCAATCCTGCAATCTCATCCTATGTCATTGATGCTGCGGGGAATTATGTTTCGACCAATGTTGAAGCAGCTTTAGCCGAGATCTATAATCGATTCAGTGACGCAGATAATGTGTACTTAGATCAACTGGGTACTCCAACCTATCGGAGTGTTCAAGATAAAGTTGATGTCACTCAATCTGCGGGGAAGTTCACCGCCGACGTAATAACGGCTCATGCTCCTGCGGATGGAACAATTGATGTCGCAGCAGGATCAGGATTTATTAAAACTACAGATGATGAGATAGGAGATACATTATTCTTTGATTGGGAAGCTCAAGAGGGAGTTGCTCTAACAAACCTTGATACAAACTATATCTTCGTCGACTATAACATTGTAACTGGAGCAATAACAATTCAAGTCGAGACCAACCGTGATAACATTGATGGTCACACTGAGTTCACTCTAGGAAGAGTTTGGCGAGATGGTAATGATGTTCATATTGTAAATTCTGGGTCTCAACTTCAAGAACACAGTCGCAAAAATCATGAGAGATTATTAGCAGTTAGGGGATTTGAACAAGCTGAAGGTGGAACAATCGCCGGGGTTGGTACTAGGGAACTCTCATCCACAGCAGGGATATTCTTCCTAGGATCTAACAGAATTACTACACCCGCATATAACACCACTCCAGCAGGCGGGGATACATTTGATTATTGGTATAGAGATGGCGGAGGTGGATGGACTCATACAACAGGAAACACTCAAATCGATAACATCAATTATGATAACAATGCTGGTGCACCTCAAGCATTGACAGCTAACAGATATGGAGTATTTTGGGTCTACATCTGTTTGGAGGGGAGAATACAAGTCCTTTATGGGCAAGGCGACTATACTTTAGCCAATGCAGAGGACGCAAGCCCTCCTGCATCAATTCCTGAGATGCTCTCTGAGTTTTGTATCTTAGCAGCAAAGATTGTAATTCAAAAGGCAGCAGTTGCTTTCACCAGTATAGTCAGTGCTTACATAACCTACTTCCCGACTACAAACCCTGCTAACCATAACGACCTAGGTGCCCTACAGGGGGGGGTAGCTGGCGAATATTATCATCTTACCAGTGCTGAGCATGTTGAACTTAATGCGTGGCTCCCGCAAGTAACATTAGGAGCAGATGGATCTGCTATATTCAATGGGCTTGTAACGGCTGATGGAGTAAACCCTGAAGCAGATCTTGTTGATGATTTAGGGACTGCATTATTGACTTGGCGAAATATCTTTGTCCAAAATTGGTACGACGCAGCTGGTAACCAAATACTTGGAACTGACGGAGCCGGGAATATAGATACCTTAGCTAATCTGTCATGTAACATAGTATTCACAGGGGCACAGACTGTAGATGGAGTTGATATCTCTGCAATCTCTTTGAGTAACATGCCCGCAGCTGCATCAGGAAATATAGATTGTGGGACCCAAGCAATAACCAACGTTGGAAATGTAGACGGGGTTGATGTATCTGCTCTGGCAACCACAGTAGGAGGATTGGTTAGTGATGCTGCCTACGCAGCGGGTTGGAATGCTGACACGACTCATGCTGCAAGTAAGAATGCAATCTATGATCAACTGGTTACTCATTACGCCAATACTGATGAACATCACACTCAATCTCATACAATAGTGAGTCATTCTGATGCAACTCTAGGAGCTCCCGGAGCAGATCGTATAGTATTCTGGGATGAGACAGCGAGCAAATTCACCTTCTTAGTTGCTAATACAGGCCTATCAATATTAGGCACGAACCTGAATTGTGATATCACTCAATACACAGATGCTGATACCCTCGCTCATATAGTCGGTCAGAATCCTTTGACTCTAACGAATGGCCTGACAATAGGAGGAGCGTTAGCTGGAGTAACTACCTTATCAATGAATAATCAATTAACCAATTCATTAGCGATAGGGACTCCACCCTTCGTTATCACTTCTACAACTGTAGTTCCCAATCTTAACGTAGATCAGGTTGATGGGCATGATATGGACCAAGACGTACTTCAGGCTTCTTCACCTACATTCGTAGGACTTACATTATCCGGGGCGATTGCAACTCCAACCACAATTATAACTTCAAGTACGATAACTGCTGGTAGTAGTATCATATCAAAGCATGTTGATTCATTAAAGCGTGACGTTACAGGTAGTAGATTGGGATTATATTCGTCACCAACATGGAATGATGGAACTGCTATAGCACTCTATGATGATGCTACTGGAATGATTGTATGGTATGATGGTGTTGCTCAATGGACAGTATCAAGCACAGGAGTTGGAACATTAGTAGGAGCATTACAGATAGGGGGAAATCTAACAGGTGTTGCCGATTTGACGATGACCGGGGCGATTGCTACCATTACAAACCTGACAATGTCAGGGGATATCATCAGTGCCAATGCATTGAACTTCAAAGTTAGTGGGGATGCTGATGATTACATTCAATTTGTAACAGCAGGAGATATTCCTAGAATCACAAGTGTTGGGGCTTCCATGGAACTCAACGTTCCTACGGGGACAGAAATGTTCTTCATGGTTAACGCAGGAGAAATTGCAGCCATTGATGCCAACGGACTAATCCTTGGGAATGCCAACGCTCGAATTGATGAGTTTTCGACTGATGGAACTCTTGGAGGAAATTCGGATGTTGCAGTTCCAACTGAGCAAGCAGTGAAGACCTATGTAGATGCTCAAATCTTAACAACAGATACTCTAGCAGAAGTATTGGCTATTGGAAACGAATCTGATGGAACTGATATGATCCTAGATGAGGGATCAGATCTGATAGTCTATTCGGATGATAAAGTGACTGAAAAAGCACGAATTGATGGTGCGACTGGTAATATTACAACTGCTGGAACTGTAGACGGGGTTGATATCTCTGCAATCTCTTTGAGTAATATGCCCGCAGCTGCATCAGGGAATATAGATGCAGGGGGGCAGGCAATCACTAATGTTGGAAATGTAGATGGGGTTGATATATCTGCATGGTTAGATCAATCTGTGAAACAGGCTGCAAGTCCAACCTTTGTAGGCTTGACATTATCCGGGGCAATTGCTACTATTACAAACCTTACAATGTCAGGGGATATCATCAGTGCCAATGCATTGAACTTCAAAGTTAGTGGGGATGCTGATGATTACATTCAATTTGTAACAGCAGGAGATATTCCTAGAATCACAAGTGTTGGGGCTTCCATGGAACTCAACGTTCCTACGGGGACAGAAATGTTCTTCATGGTTAACGCAGGAGAAATTGCAGCCATTGATGCCAACGGACTAATCCTTGGGAATGCCAACGCTCGAATTGATGAGTTTTCGACTGATGGAACTCTTGGAGGAAATTCGGATGTTGCAGTTCCAACTGAGCAAGCAGTGAAGACCTATGTAGATGCTCAAATCTTAACAACAGATACTCTAGCAGAAGTATTGGCTATTGGAAACGAATCTGATGGAACTGATATGATCCTAGATGAGGGATCAGATCTGATAGTCTATTCGGATGATAAAGTGACTGAAAAAGCACGAATTGATGGTGCGACTGGTAATATTACAACTGCTGGAACTGTAGACGGGGTTGATATCTCTGCAATCTCTTTGAGTAATATGCCCGCAGCTGCATCAGGGAATATAGATGCAGGGGGGCAGGCAATCACTAATGTTGGAAATGTAGATGGGGTTGATATATCTGCATGGTTAGATCAATCTGTGAAACAGGCTGCAAGTCCAACCTTTGTAGGCTTGACATTATCCGGGGCAATTGCTACTATTACAAACCTTACAATGTCAGGGGATATCATCTCGGCCAATGCATTAAACTTCAAAATAAGCGGAGATAATGATGATTACATTCAGTTTGTAACAGCCGAGGGTATCCCTAGAATTACAAGTGTTGGAGCGTCAATGGAACTCAATGTACCTACTGGAGAAGAAATGTTCTTCATGGTGAATGCTAGTGAAATTGCAGCTATTGATGCTAATGGTTTGATCCTTGGAAATGCCAATGCTCGAATAAATGAGTTTTCTACTGATGGAACAATGGCAGGTAATTCAGATACCGCGGTACCTACTGAAGCTGCGGTCGTGACTTATGATGCAGCCCAAATTGCATCTCATGTAACTTTGAAACACGCATATGCGCCAGAGTGGCCTCACTTTCTCTCATGGGTTGGTACGAATGGTGCTACTTTGGCGTTTTGGTATCCCGCGGCTATGGTGATGCCTGCAAGCGACAACGATTGTAGGATTTATTTCAGTCTGAAAGTGCCAGATACATGGACTGGTGACGCTATACTTAAAATATTGTATACTGTTAGAAATACCACAGCGTATTCTGTTTTATGGTCCATAGCATCAGAAAAAGAAGGAGAGGTTTGGAGTGCGTGGGACCTGTTAAACAACTCTGCTGCTTATGATTTTGCTGCCCCAGACATTGCTTATGAACTGACAATCTTGGAAATTGACAATCTTGGAGTTAACGCAGGAGATGTTCTAGGAGCGAAAATAAGCTCTGACGCCTTGAATAGTAATGACCTACTCATATATGATATATGGATTGAAGAAACATGACAGAATACAGAGGAACAATATTTGGATTCAATTATGACATTGAAAAGAAAGACGACGAAGAGTTTGTAAAATGGTTAGTGGATAAAATAAGAAAAATGAATCCGCTTTTACCAAAAATCATGGACGCGTTACTAAATGAAAGTAGCGAGTTTATATCATTAAAGGAGAAGGGATAGATGGCCTACACTAGAGATCTATGAAAGTTTGAAAGCATTGAGTTTTTTCAATCCAATTATTGATAAGTTTAAACCGAACTTTACTTCATAGGCCTTATATCAAGCTATTAATAAGGTTTCTTTGGGTTTATCCCTCTAGGCGATAAACCATGTTCACAAAAGAACAACTAAAAAAGAAGATTAAAGGTATTGATGGTGATATTCAATCTCGTCAAGCTGAGATTGTTAGTCTTGAAAGGGAAAGGACGGGGGTAATTCAAGATATGATAAACACCAATCCCGAAATCGTAATGATTAATCAACAGATCAACACTGCAATAGCTGAAATGAACCGGCTTACTGGGAAGAAGGATACCTACGAAGATTTCTTAGAAATGCTCAAACCCCCCAAAGGGAAGAAAAAGTCCAAGTGATCTAACGGGTCGCATATATTCGAACTACAGAAGTTCCTGCGGAATACAATAATATTTCGCCTATGATGGGAGTTTTCATATCTATAGTCTTTGATTCTCCCATTGCCAAAGAACAACGTTCCGTAAACTTTTCTTTATCTAATGAGACATACAAAAAGCTCTTTCCATCATTCGTTATATCAAATGATATCCAAGGCATTGTACTCTCTTCTTTAGCTAATATTCTAGTAGGGTTTGTACTCACTACAGTATATTCCCTAAGTATTAGATCTCCCCTCGGCAAAGTCTTCGAGAATTGCTCTTCTAAGCGAGATATCTTATCCATCATCTTTTTGTTCATACTAGCCATATCATACAATATCTGGGTCTGAATCAATTGAATCGCAAAAGGCCGATCCTTTATCATAGACTTGACCTTGTCCATAGAGGGTAATTCTTCTATTATACTGGTTACGCCTTCTTTGACTTTCTCTTTTGTTTCTTCTATTTCTCGTTTCTTAGGAACTGTCAAAAAAACACCTACTCAATCTGTCGCTCAACTGTAATGACTCGTTCCTTTCCTTCCCAATCCTGCCAGACTATACGTTCTTGATTTCTAACAATAGTTGACGGAGATCTAAATTGAGTTATTCTTCCCGTGGAGGATTGAGAAATGCCTATGGATTGAACTAACTTCTTTAAGATATTCACCAATGGGAAGGGCCAAAGGCCCAAAGGACCTTTCATAATACTCATCTCACGTAATCCCTAAAGGGATCAACTAAAGAATAGTATCAACCTTCAGATGCTGGGATCATTTCCTTGATATTCGCCCAAAAATCTATTTTGACTTGAATTTTGGCTTTCTTATCCTCGAATTCTGCTATCTTCGAATCAATCTCTTCTTTAGTAAATGTAACTGACATAGTTATCACTATCCAATAGGGTTCACTTGTTTATAAGTCCTACTTAAGACTCTACTATAACTTCTTCGGGAACTCCATCACCGTTTGTTATTTCACCAACAGAGGATTCTTCTTCTACAACATCACCGGTAATTAAACCTAAAGCGTTAAGTTCTTCTGCTAAACCTAAGATATTAGCAAAGTTCACCATCATCTTAACAAAATCCTCCATTATAACACTATTACCTGTAAGTAGATCTTTCAGATCATCAATACTGGTCTGAGTTTTACGAGTCTCAAGCGCCATAGCGATTCTATCGATACCCAACGGTAAAAGATTCCCTGTAGTAGCAATCGCGGTACTAGCAGCCCAAGCTTGCATATAATCAGTACCTAATAGTTGAAAACCAAAAGTCACGCCTATACCTAAAGCAAACTGTCCTATAGTCCCATACGAAAGAGCTCCACTAGCATCTCGCGAGGGTGGGACAAACTTTTGTTTCAAGAGCACCCCAACAAAGATACCCATTTCTATGTATAGAAAGTACACAATCCAAGCGTTCCAATCAATCATGATAATATCACATCTTCTATAATCCTTTTTTTACATTTGTATATTACTTGAAAAGACGAGGTCGATCCGCCAAACGATTCCGTATCTTGTTCAGTATCTCCTGAAATGCATTATAACCCCCAGTATCAACGGCCACAATATTCGATTGTATTTTTTGATAACTGGCACTAGGATCATCTGCTTCGTCAGTACTACGCTCGGGATCAGTTTCGGTTCCGGGATCAGTTTCGGGTTCGGGTTCGGTTTTATCCTCTGGAACTGGTGAAACAGGTTCTATGCCCTCAGTATAAAAGGTATAAGATCCGGGAACATCAGATTTCCAAGTGATAGCATAATTTCCATTACTATCTGTAACACTCGAAGCCACATAGCCCCCATCCTTAAATAACATTACCTTTTCGCTAGGGAGAGGATTACCGTCGCGGGTAAACCCCCCTTTAAATACAATAGGTTCCCCAGCATATACAGTTGTAGGACCATCAATATACAAAGTAAGCGATGCGACTGGAACTGCTAAAATAGTAACCCCGAACGGTTTAGTAGAAGCCCCAAAAAAGTTTCGGAACATCAAACCACTACCGAGAGATCCCTATCACTTGAACACACACCAGAAACGTTGGGGTTACAAGTTGGCTCAAAGATCGGAGCCAGCCTAGGCTTCACCAGTTTGAAAGGAATCGATTCTTGTATCATGTTACGAAGCCTTTTCAACATTGTAATAATAGGGCCTGACATAATCATCAACTAATCTTAGGGTCTAAGAGTTATTTGTGGTTTTCCTATTTAATTACAGCACCACGGCCATCCTCAGATTCAGCAACACCTGTGGTAGGATCGGAGGCACTTTTTGCGGATCTTCCAATCCATCCTAGTATGTTTCTTAATTGCCCTCCAAGGAGTTTAACTTGACCTTTAAGTCCTTTAATTTCATCTCGTTCTTTTGCACTTTGGTTTGCTATTATTTGGGGAAAAATCCGAACATGATAATGAATACGATGTATAAATAACTCTCTCAGTGTAGAGAAACGTCTTTCACAGATTGGACATTTAATTCTATCTTTGTTCATAGAATTTCAATTAATATATCCGTTTTTACCATTTATGGTTTACGTTAGAATCAAAACAAAAGAAAAACCTACTAACTAAATCCTTATGTAACAATTACCTTTCCAATACTTGATAACATTGAGAAAATCAGATACCGAAGAAAAGATATATTGTAGGATCTGCGGGAAGATGTTATCAATGATAACGCATAGCCATCTAAAGGTGCACGGAATCACAATAGAAAAATATAAAATCAAATTCCCCAATGCTTCACTTTGGTCTAATAAACAAAAGAAAATCAAATCGAATTTTTCAAAGGGACGTTCACGCGGGCCTATGTCGCAAGAACAAAAAGACAAAATATCTAAAACGAAGAAAACCAAGAAACTTAAACTCAGTGAAGAGCACAAGAAAAAGATCAGTGAAAGAAGTGAACAAATGTGGCAAGATACTGAAATAAGGGAAAAAATATTAAAATCAAGAGAGGATTATTGGACAGATGAAGTCCGTGAAGAATGGTCAAAGAAAATGAAGCAACAATATATAGACCGCCCTGAGATTAAAGAGAAACTGAAAAAGACTGAGGAACAAAAAGAGGTTTTATCAAAATTAAAAATCCAATATTATAAAGATCACCCCGAAGCTATAATGCGGGGCAAAGATCATCCTATGTTCGACGTCCCTAGAACTAAAGAACAAAAAGAAGCACAATCAACCCGTTTTAAAGAATTATGGTCCGATCCAAAATACAAAGAAAAAATGAAAAAGAAACACCAAGCTCGATACGCCAAATGGACTGACCAAGACCGTAAGGATTGGGCAAATAAAATGTCTGAGGCGCAACAAAGGCCGGGTGTCCTAGAAAAGAAAAACAAAGCAATAAAAGATGCTTGGGATGTTCCCGGGCGAAGAGAAACCCGTAGCAAACTAATGAAGAAAATATGGAAAGAAAATCCCAATCTCAAAAAAGAACAAAGTAAAAGGGCTAAAGCTCGTTGGAAAAATCCTATTTACCGAAAAACCATGTCGAAAATATTTACCGAAATGTGGAAAAATGAAGACATGAGGAAAAGGCATTCTTTATCCCATCAAGGTTCTCAAAGCAGTTTCTGGATAGATGGGAGATCTTTTTGGCCATACTCTATAGAATGGAAACAACCTCTAAAAAGAAAAATACGTGAACGGGATGGTCATATATGCCAAGAATGTGGACAAAAGAATGATGGGAGAAAAATGGAAATCCATCACATAGATTATGATAAACTAAACTGCAATCATAGGAACTTGATTTGTCTTTGCAAATCCTGTCATGCAATAACTACCCATCCAAAGGAAAATCATTGGTTTTGGGAGGAATATTTCAAACGAATAATGGATATCCGTTTCTTTCCTCCCGAATCTAGTTACCCCTAGAATCCAACAGCTGCCACGTTGACACAAATAGTCCCTGTTGATGCAACACTGGCCAGAGTGAAACCCACAACATTTCCCGATACCCTGACTGCAGTTGGGCCATACGCCGTCTGCGCAGGGCTGGTATCATTAGTAACTAAAATTGTGATCACTTTTTCTATCGTTTTTAGTACGGGCATTTCTATGGAAATGAATACCATGTTGTTCAAGAGATCTCCTGCGGAGATCACCGTGCACTTTTCATACTCAACTAAAGTATCCCCATCCATAAATGTTTCACAAATATACGGGCTATCTCCGGACATTAACCAATCCTCCTAAAGGGCCTCGGCCCTCTAAGGAGGACCGATGGCTATGACCTCAGCAGTAATAGTTGTTGATGCCTGAACACCATAAATGGTGAAGCCTACAACATTTCCAGTTATTACTTTATTCACAGGGTCCGCGTCGTCAACGAAATAGCTTGCAACATCCGTATGGAACTGTACATTGAGAATGTATTCAATCTCCCTGAGATCAGGGACTCGAACATTCATCGCAGTTGTGGTTCCAGTACCAACGCCACCACAATTCACGACATTCTTACCCATCGCAATGACTCGTCCGTCTTGTAGAATTGCGACTATATCTGATTCAGTTACCCAATCATCTGGCATATTTTCTTTTCACTCCTTTTAGTTTACGGGGGACCAATGGCTATAACTTCAGCGGTAACGGTGGTCGCAGCAGTATTTCCATAGATAGTAAAACCAACTACGTTCCCTGTTATCACCTTATTTACAGGATCGGCATCATCAACAAAGAAGGTTGCAGGATCAAGATAATATTCTACGTTGAGAATGTACTCAATCTCCCTGAGATCGGGGACTCGGACATTCAACACCGCAGTATTACTCGAACCCGTACCTGTCATATGCACTGAGTTCTTACCCATTGCAATGACTCTTCCATCTTGTAGGATTGCAACAATATCGTGTTCCTCAACCCAATCTTCTGTCGGCATGGTTTTTTACCTCCATCCATCCAAACGATTAGGTTGTGTGAACTACATTATATCGTGTTCCAACAATGTTTCCAGCAGTTCCAAGTGCAGTTCCATCAGGATCCTGTAGCCTGAGTGCTGGTTCCTTGATGTAGCTTACACCATATAGCATTGGATAATCAACCTGATAGGATGATGCTTCTCCAAAAGCTCTGCTGATATAAAGCTGTGCAAGGAAAGTTGTATCTTTCCTCAAGATGAATGCGTTGTCTAGCTCCTTAATACGCTGAGTGTAACCCGGGGCTTGACGTTGTGCCCACCATGGATAGAGACAAGGCTTGGCCTTTCCATCAATGGTGAATTGAACAGTTTCCACCTTGGGACTTGCGTGCAATGATCCGAGGGCAAAGATTACGTGAACTGCATTTTCACCGATCCTGATTGCGTTTCCATCGGTCCCACCCATAAGATAGGTCCCACTATGAATCCAATCCTGACAAGCTCCTGTAGTCCAAGTACCCTGAACCCCTGAATATATTCCGTCAATGTCTTCCCAAGCATCTCCAACACCCTGCCAAAAGGCTGCAATTGGTAATGGACCCCCGACCTTGTTAGACGCAGGTGTTTCACCGTCTATGTCAGCATCCATTTGCTCTTTCGCAACGATAGCGCCGAGTAGTGCTTCTCGCTGATGGCGCATATATATCTCTTGTAGGAAGGTCAATGATACACCAGCCTTGAATTGTCGCTCGAAGGAACGATCAAACCGAATAAGTTCCTTATCCGCAAGGCTTCGAGTCACATAACCCAAATCGTCGGCTAACTCTTCAGCATCAACTTGCATTGACTGAAGGTCGTTTAGTGTCGCCATTTTTATTTTTCGACTCCTTAATTAACATGATTCGTAAGTAATCTAAACGCCCCCAAGTATATAAGCTTATTACGCCAAATGGGAGTAATAAGGGAGTAAGAATAGATTATTTTCAGAGTGAAAAAAAAATGAAATCTAAACGTTGTTTTTCAATAGAACAAGAAGTGATTAATAGACTTGAAGAATACATAAAAAAACGAAAAGGGATCTTCGGCGGGAAGATCTCCAGAAGTTCTATAGTGGAAACCGCACTAGCAAAGGAACTAGTAAACCTAGATGCGGAATTAGAACGTCAAAGGCCTAACAAAAAATCCCTTAGTGTTGCACGATGATTAATCAGGGATTACAGACATCCCTGTCCCTCTACCATGAGCGCGAGTTTGTCTAGGGCTAATTACGGCACTCGTCCCTTCAATAGACATATTCTTTACTCTAGGATTTTGAACAGTATGACCGAACACGTCTCCGACCCGAGATCCGGGTTTAAATTCTTTCACCATCGACATGATTCCGGGTTTTCGTTCAATCATTCTACGGCTCATTTTATTCATGGTGGTTTTTGCTTTAGTCATTAAAGCCCCACCGCCAATCTTCTGACCCGAGAGCCTGCTACCAAGTTGGCCACCAAGCTTTCCGCCCAGTTGTCCACCGAGCTTTCCGCTCAACTGTCCACCAAGCTTTCCGCCAAATTGACTTCTAAATTGAGTTGCACGAGATCTTGCTCGTTCGACACCTTCTTGTACTGACATGATAATCAACCTTTACTTAGTGGTCACATACATTTAACTTTTACTTATTAATAAGAAGTTTTTTGTTCATTCCATGATTGCCAATAATTCTGAACTGGACCACTATTTAGCGCTGTTTGAAAGTCTACCCCTGTTATCTTAGCCATCTTAGTAGCATAATTCCTTACTCTCGTTGGTATCTTAGACTTAGATCTAGTCGATTTTCGTTTGACCTTGGTTTGTTTCTCAAAAAACTTACTTATTCTTACCCGCTCTCTACCCAAGACCCCGAAAGAAAGATCACCATCCGTCAATAACAAAATTTATTCCCCTTTTATTACGCTATCAAAATCCCCCCTTCGGTTTCTTGGAGGACTAGACTTTTGATTAGAAGAATCAGATCCTTCAGCAGGAGCATTATGGGCCTCATAAGCACTCCGTGCTATAATCCCAATGTACTTTCCTAACTCATGAACCTCATCAATTTTAGGGCTGATCTTTGCCTGATATTCTGGAGCAACAAAAGACTTTATGAAAGTAACAATCCACAATCGAACATTTTTCTCCTCCACAGATTCAAGGGGCAATCCTAAACCTTCAGCAATCCCCTTCCGGAAGGATAACACTAATTCATCTTGATTCGCAACGATCTTTTCATCTTTTCCCAATCTACCCCGAATTTTAGTCAGTATCGGAGTATCTCTTTCTACTAGAGGGATAATGGGTTTTCTTTCAGTCATAAGCGACCACTTCAAATCCTAAAGGGTCTAATAAGCTAATAACTATTTAGCTATTAGGCTCTTCTTTCACAAATTAACTCTGTACTGAAAGTGCTCTACATCCGTATTGAGTTTTTGTGGGTCCTGAAACAAGTATATTTCCAACTACTGAAGGCAAATTAGCAATGTTTCTAGTCGCAGACCATTCCCGCTTCTTCCAAGGTGTAGGTATATTTTTCCCAACCCCCGGAAGGGCCATTCGCCTACTTGGGTTATGACCCTGACCCACTAACCCAAAAGATCCTAGAACCTTTCTACGATCCAACATTGGAGCACGGGATTTTATAGAATCAATAAACGGCTTTATTCGATCAAAGAGAGGAAATACGGGCCGACTGGTCAATTGCTTATCGAATGCTCCCTTATCTCGTACATCATCATCTATGTAAACACTAAGAGCATCCCCTATAGATGTACTTTGAGGGAGTAAAGTTCTGTCACGGATTCCCCCTATCGCACTTCCCATATTAGCTATAGGCATATTCGCAGGGCGAGTCTTTGTAAATGGATACTTTTTGAAACCCAAACTCCGCGGAAAGTTAGTACCATGTTCAACTATTGGTTTCGTCATAATCTATCACTGTCCTTTTATAGGTAATGTACTATTAAGTGTTTTTCCTTTATTCATTTCTTACCTATGCATCCACGACCCTCATTAAACACTTAGTTCCCTTAGGAGATCCTGTAATTATGTATTTCTTTCCGTGAATTATTTTTGCAACCCAACGAACATTAGGAATAATCCAATTTACTGCCGGACCCCATCTTCGCTTAGTTATATCATACAGATCGTTAACATTGAAACCCATCACATACAAGTCAAATAAAACAAGATCATAATGAGGTTGCCCTCGCGGATCGGTTATGTCTATTTGAGTTTCAGATGTAAAGGTCGGATCAGTAGAAGCTCGGGTTCGCATCACAATCATTCCTCCAATACGTAATGCTTCAGCCTTCCTACATAATTTGCTGCACCGGGGAATTCCTTGACAGTTTCCTCATAGGTAGCATCACGATACTTGATAGATCTTCCCATGACCTTCATTAGATTGGGGAATCTCTTGAATGCCTGATACTTTTTGGCTACCAAGTTTCCAATAGGATAAGCGGTCGGTTCGCCGAGTGAAGTCTGAGCATGCCACGCCTCATGGGGTATTGTGGTCACATCAGCCTCTGCTGACAAGAAAATAGCATCTCCGCGTTTTTTGGGTTGTAATCCTCTGAAACAAGATCCTGAAGCCTCGTCGCAGACTCGTTCATCAGTTATGAATACATGTGTTGGTGCACGAAGAAACCTACACGCTGAGAATATCTCGCTGACTTCTTGTATGTTCATTTTTTCATCACTCACCTTTCTCTATGAAAAAAAGTTTACCATCAGGAGATATCTCACATACCCATCGTTCCCCAATCCGAGCCTCATAAACTACCTTTTTTCTTAATGCCGAAGACTTTACCCGAAATGCACAAGTATCAGAAAGATGAACTCTTTCTACCCCTTGTAATGTCTCTTCTCCGGAACGGCCATATTTTATGAGCAATCTTTCATCTCCAAGAAAATGAACTACCTTTTTCACGTCTTCCCAATAACCACCCAGAGATCCTTCGTCCTCTTCTCCTTCCTGACCAAAGAAGTCTCTCAATTTATTGAATCGATCACCTATCATCTTTTCATCACCACCTAAACTACTATTGCCGGAATCATATAAAAGCTTGCTAGGGTAATGTAGAAGAACACCCACGCCAAATTGTTCTCAGTGAAATGAACTTTAGTACCTTGCCTCAAAAATACCAATATCAATCCACTGGGGATCGCGAGGATGTTTAGCCATGTAAAGGACACCGGGAGGAGACTGAAGTATATCATCCAATTCAGGGTAAAGAACGAATAAAAAACCCCTATGAGCATGATGAATATACTCAAACGATATCCTAACACAACCGGAAGTGTCCTGATTCCATATTGCCGATCTCCATGTACATCGCCGAAGTCCTTGGTACTCTGAGCGAATGAAACCCATATACCAAAGAATAATCCAAAGGACAATGCTAATACTAGGAATTCAGGATACAGAATAGACACAAACAAGGGCGGGAAAAACCCTCTCGCGATCCCTTGCCATATATTGTTAAGTATAAAGAAACGTTTAATTCGTAATGGACGTGCAGTGTAGAACACCGCAAAGAAAACCATGACTAATGAAAGGATACCACACCAAAAGAATAGTGTAAATGAGAACAAAATCGCGGTCCCTAAGAACAATGCTGCGATTATCTTGGCCTGAAATAATGATATCCGCCCACTCACAGTTGGTCTATAATCCTTACCATTTAGCCTATCAATCAATACCTCTTCCTTTATACTTTGATTAAAGGCCTGACCACCTGCTTGAAAGAACGCCATAATAAAACCGATGAAGAAAGCATGATAGATGTCAAAGATCCCATATTGAAGCCTTGAGAACATTATGTCTAAGGCCATCCCACCAACAAATGCCCCAAAGAAGGTCAACGGCCTGCATAACATTGCCAGATCTGCAACCCTTCCTGATATCAACGTTCTAACGTTGGGATATTTTTTTAGTATTCCAAACTCTCTCATTTAATCACTTTCTACTTTTTTGAAACAAAAGTTTTGGTATTTGGCTAGTAATAGTCCCTGTCAACAATGAAGCAATATTAAAAGCTAAAAAGGATCTGCTCCTCATTATGGTGCCTATATCATTGATCCATCTTACGCTCCAATTATAAGCTTCTTTGGGGATAATTTGGGGCTCTCTCTCAAAGAGTTTAAGAGATAGCTTAGGCACAGGGCTGATGATTCTTTTTTCCAACCCTACATTTTCATCAATGGCCCAAAGTCGATCCCGATCCTCAAAGATACCTTTTAGAAGATTTCCCATTATGGATCTGACCTCGTTTCATATTATCTCTTTTTCAAAATTCCTTTGGCTCGTTTTGCAAAGGCGCGTATTCGAGGCCTTGTAGTTTTTTCTCCTAGGCCTAATTTATCCCAGAGCCAAACTTTCCATAAAGGTCCCTTTATAGTTGTAGGCTTTTTTCTCTTTTTCTTAGGGGGCATACTCATCATCTCCAGATAATAAAGAATTATCGGATTCTCATTCTCGAACGAGCCTTTCTTACCATAGGCAAAGATCTAGCACCACGAAAGTTCCTAGCAAAGCTCTTGCCACGCCCCAAGAACTTTTGCCCACTAAGCCCCTTTCCACCTACACCACCAACAGCACGTCTAGCAGTAGACCTACCGGACTCGATCATCCTATCGACAGTTTTGAATGGCCCTGTTGGAGTGGTAGCAAAACTCTTCAAGATTTGTGCTTGATTTTTTACACCAGAGATTAATACGTTGACGACGCTTCCAGACATTAATATCACTACCTAATATAATACTGGGTTGAGCATTTAAGTATTAACCTTCCTCAATCCTGCATTTTATCCTTCAGACCACGATTCACAATACATATTAGGGGTTCTAACTTGAGCATCCCAAGAATTTACAGCATTGCAAAATCCACGTTTGGTCTTCCTACCACATGTAAAACAAGTTCCCTCCCATTTTGAACTTTTAGATCTTATCTTCCCTGTAGGCTCTCGAAAAGGAGTTACTTCATCGGCCTCATAGCTCTTTATTCTGACATGAGGGATTCTTGAAGATCTAACCACTAAGGGAAATGGTATTATCCCTAGAGGACCGCGAATCTTAATTCCCCCTTTCATCTTTTTCATAAAAATCTCCGAATATTAAAAGGAAAAATTATCCTTTATGTCTTTTGTAAATTAAGCAAAAAAAAGGGAGAGTGTATAACATATACACTCATTGTGATTCGCGCCACATATTTTCCAAGAGATCATAGGCTTCTGCAAGAGCCTTGAAAGTGGTTATCTTAGGATTAGGATTCTCAAATGCCCGATAGAACAAAATTGTTAAAGGTCTATCCTTCGGGAAAGGGATCCTAACATCATGACCATCAACGTTCAAAAGTTTCACCATCTCAAGAATCTTACTCATCGATACACGTTTAGACATTTTAATTACCTATTTCTTAAATGGCTTAAATTGCTTATAAGTCTTATTATTCTTAATCCTCTTATTTCCCTAATCATCAAGGTCTAATCTACAAGATATCCCTATCAACCCTTCTCAGTACCCGATTGCTTTCCTGCTAAAGTCTTTAATCCCTTCAACAACGGACCATCCCAACTCTCCAATACCGTCATTGCTAATTTACCAACTGTAAGATCCATAGGAGATTCAGATTTTTTTGATAATTTTTGTATCAAAATTTCAGGATTCTTGAACAACACCGCTAACTCAACGAGGCTCTCTTTGGGAAGCTTGCCCCATGGTATATCAGTTCCCAAGAGACCATTGAATACCATCTCAAACTCTTTTTTACTGGTCAAAGATTTCATTTCCTAGTATTCTTTTCTATCTTCTCAAGGAGCTTAATCATTCTCTCAAGTTTTTGATTCATCGATTCCATTTTCCTCTCAAGAGGAATCATCTTAGCTTCAATTTCTTTTTTCAAAGGGCCTAAAACCATTATATCCACCTCGACAAAACTGCACCATATTTTTCACGAATCGGCCGTATCACTTCCTCATTATCAAAGATACTTCGGATTGCATTAACTGCTCTAGGAGCATATCCAAGGCCGTAAGCCTTAAGATCTCCATTACACCACGCATCCCAAGTACTGAACGGAACCTCTTTCTTTCCTTTCTTAGCCTTCCCCATCAAAATCCGTGCAAAGGTCTCAAAATCACTTACAATCTGGAAATCAAATTTAACGATCCATTCGGGATAGTCCCCATCATCCTTAGGTTCTGCTAAAACTTTTACACTATTCTCAGTGAGTTGTATCCCCACCCTAGTGATTTCTTTATCCCCACTTTGATCGGTTATTACCAAAAGTACGGGCTTATTATCAGTAAAGCCTGTTTCCGTTCGCATCCCTTGTATATCAAAGACCCGATTAGCAGAGATTATCAATCCTGCCATAACCTTTTCAACTTCTGCTTTAATAACACTGGTAACTTTTGATATTGCACGCTCCAAAAACCCGGGTTTCTTTATTTCTGCATTCAATACAGAATCTCTAGCATTGATTATAGGGCCTAATAATTCCTCAGGTAAGAAAGGTTTACCATTCTTGAATCCCTTTGCTATATTAGCGTCTAATGGTATTTTCCCTAATATCCTAATCCCAAATTCTTGAGCAATCTCATCCACTGTACTTTTACCAAATGGATAAAGTTTTACGGCTCCTTGTTTCAAATAACTCATATTTTCGATAATACCTAAGACAGGAATATCTAAGTATTCATGAAGATTCAGGGTCTTTCGAGTAGAATCAACCATAGCAGGCTGAGAGACTATAACATTACCAACTAAATAATCTCCCACAACTTCTATTACACTCCTGAATATATCAGAAGATCCTCCCGGTAAATCAAAGACAAAAAATTCAGCATCCCAATCACTTCGTGTAATTACGTCATCAATGATTTGAACATATCGATCCCCTGACATACTTACACTCTGATCCCTTGCAGTAACCAGACTCATTGAAAAGACCTCCATGCCTTCCCACTTGAAGGGCTTAAAACGTTGTTCTTTATCAATCTGAATAACCCCATCAATTCCGGTGAATTGTGAGAAAGATGAATTATCCAAATCAGCATCAATCAACGCAACTTTCCCTTTCTCGGCGAGTTGCTTTGCTAAATTCATTGCTATCAGAGTCTTTCCGACCCCACCCTTTACTGCACTAACACATACTGCTTTTTTCATGTTATCACTATCCTGAGACAAGACTGGGTTGTTCTTCTGCTACTAGCTCCGCTACACTACTTGGCCCCATCCGCTCACGTACGGGGGGTTGTCCAGATCCCTGACCAAATATTTGTTGTAACTGAGGTAAAATCTCTGCGAATTGTTTCATAGGTGAACCCCGACGTTCAACCACACTTCCTAGTTTTGAAAGACCTTCCGCTACTAATTTCATTTCATCTTTACTATAATCACCTGTCTTAGCTGTAGCAGCATCTTGCCCCCGTCTTTGTTCACTCTCCAACCTGAGTTGAAGGTCATCGGTTCGTTTTTCATAACGATCACGATCTTCCTTAGCTTGCCGTTCGAACCTATCCCGCGAATCCTTTGCCTCTTCGCGCATTATCCGTAATTCTTCTTTACGATCCTCGGCTTCTCGCCTTCGTTCCTCTTGTTGAGTGGACAATTGAAGTTCTAAAGCTTTCATATATTCACTGCTTTTGGCTTCCTCAAGATCTGCTTTTGTTAATGCATCTTCGTCATGTGCTGAAGGGGGATTATCTACAAAATCTTCTAATTTCTGTTCCAACCTAGCAGAAACTTCACGGAGATTTAATATTTCCTCATCCTTTTTATCCGCAGCCAATCGCCTATCCCTTTCAATATCCCGTTTCTCAATGAACTGCAATACCTCGTCTTTAGTCATATTCTCAGTTTCATTACCCCGAGGATCCCAAGGAGTCCCACCCCACTCACTACGACCACGTGGCTTTCTTCTTGAGCTACTAGGTTGCGAAGATTCAGAATCAACATATCTTCTCCTGCTATATGAAGGAGAGCGTCTACCCTGATCGATGTCTGCCATTCGTGTGTCTTCAGAATTTAATGCGTCAACGTACTCATCAACACAATATTTGACCTCACGAGGCTTTAAACCACTATTCATGTCAAGCAGCATTCCATGAAGTTCGGCAGGAACCATTTCCCCGCCCATTCGTTCACAACGGCCTACAATTCTCCTTGCAGCAACCTTCTTGACCCCATAATCTTCGAATACCGTTTTAAGGATCTTATGAGCAGGGGTACGTTCACGGAACAACGATTCCTCTTCCCCTTCATCCCCATCCTCATCCCCATCATAGTCTTCCTCGTCTTCCTCCGATGATTCAGGATCTTTGCGAGGTTTTGTTTCAAGATCATCAGGTTGCTCTACAATGAATTCTTCAGGGATTAATCCCCGACGTATGAATTTACCACATTCACATTCTGCCCAGCCCTTTTTGCTTTTCCTATAGATCCAACTATCCTGTACTATATGGCAAAAAGGGCATATGTGTCCTCCCGACGGCTCACTTGACTCCTGCTCAAGTTCAGTTGACAAAGGTTCGTCATCGACTGGTGTTTCTTCCTCTTCCTCTTGACTTTCTGCAATTTCTTCCTCTAGGGGACCTTTTTCATCTTTTGACAACTTTTCTCACGACCAGATTAAATGAACACGAGTTACTTATGTTTTAACCTGAGTACCAAATAAATACGTTGATAGTGGGGTTATAACTAGCCAAAAAATTAATGTATTCAACTGTCCACTATTAAGTTGTGCAATATCATGTCAAGAAAAATGACCCATCGAGCGATACGCTGGGCACAAAGCCGTGTAGCCAGTCCTGTCATAATCAAAGCCAAGAAAAATAGCCTGAGAGAGTTAATTGAATCAGCAAGACCCTTTACAATTGAACACGAATTCCTTTTTCCGAAGATTCTGAGAGCAGATTCGCCTCATTTCTCGTCACCATTAAGATCTATACCCCGATTCAACATGATGGCTTCCCTCCTACCCCGGGAGGTAATCTTTGAGCTAGCTGATGGCCCCTATGTCGAAAAGATATTTCCCGACAGACCCACGTACGCATTATACAAAACCGTACCAGCAGCAGGCAAATTTAAAGCCGAACACAGGATGAGAAAGAAAATTGACTTTACAACTACATGGTGGACCAAGGATCTGATTGGTGCTAGACGAGCTAATAAACAAGGATTTCTCGGAGAAGATGTTTTGGTATCGATAACTGACACTGGAGCCAGCAGAGTTCATAGTCAAATTGGTAGAGTGGTCATGGACAGTACAATGGGGCAGCAACGCGATGAAAACGGTCATGGCACATGGTGTACAACCTGTGTTGGGGGCGAAGAAGCATTAGATTCATGGTTGACTTCACAATCTGGCAAAGAAGTATATTGCGAAGGTATGGCACCTGCTTGCGATCTCCTAGCAGTCAAATGTCTAGGATATGTAATCGGCATGGGATCTACCTCAAATGTTCTTGAGTCCATATCACGTTCATTAGAATATGGCGCTGATATCATCAGCATGAGCCTCGGTGGAGTATCAGAAGAATCAAAACCTCAAGATGACGCACATTTTGAGGTATTCAATGAAGTAGTAAAAGAAGGCGTAATTCCTGTAGTTGCTGCGGGAAATGAAGGACCAACCAAAACCACTATAGGTAGTCCGGGTTGCTTGCCCCAAGTACTCACGGTTGGCGCTTATGATCCTATCACCGGCAAACTAGCAAACTTCAGTTCACGTGGACCTACAAATTGGAATGCAACCAAGCCTGATGTCTTAGCCCCCGGTGTTAACATAAATAGTGGCATTGTAGGTGTACTAGATACTTCAGGCGATGGAGTACCCTCAAGATATTCTCCAATCTCAGGAACTTCAATGGCAACCCCTCATGTAGCAGGCCTTCTAGCCTTAATGGTTCAAGCCCATAGAAAACTCTTAGGGGGCGATCTAATGGTTGAAGAGGTCAAAGAAATGATGAAACAACTAGGCACAAGCAAGACCAATAGTGCAGGCTGGGGTCCAATAACATGGCAAATATATGAAAAATGGCTTAATACTGAATACTCTGTGGTGATAAAATGAAAGCCGGAACAAATCGTGAACTTCTAAAGTTACTAGGAATTACAGAATCTCAACTTCAAAGAGCAGGTTCAATTGCAATCCCAACGAAATTTCCCCCAGCGAAGGCTCAAACATTGAGTGAAAAATCTTATGACGTAACCCCAGCATGGATGAACATCAGGCCTAAGATCCTATCTCAGGGTATTCAACGAGCTTCCGTATCAATAGATTTAGGACTCAGAGCCTTCTTCGAAAAACCTTGCATCAAGTTCATAGATCCAAAAATCGATTATTCAATTAGCCCTGTGCATGTTACTGATGTTAAATATTATTTCCTTTACGGATATCTCGATGGTTACATAGTCAACAAAATCAATAATCGAGGGACTGAGGGGCGAAGAGGAACAAAAACCATATTTCGTTGGGAGGATTGTCCAACATCAAATGAAGATTATGATTGGGAGATCATCAAAGGGTCTGCTGACTTAGTTTCTCAATGGGCACATGAGTTCAAAGAGAAGACCACAGGTAAATTATTAGGGAATGTCACTCAGAATGCAGATCCTGTGATTGGGCAGACAATCTCAAAATCTTCGTATTGGAAGACGGGAGATTTATTAGATCTAATCATTCAAATCTTTAACATTCTATTGACAGGGACAGTTACAACTTCCAATGGCTATGATATTACAGTCAGCTACGATTGGAACGGTACGCAAACACGAACCAAACACATAGATAAGTCAGTAAGGCTCCCGATAAAGGGTGACCTCACTGTTGTTTGGGGGGCACCAGAAACAGATCCGGGTCCTGATATTCCTTATGAAGAAAGGGATATTCAACCCCCACAAAGGTAATAAATGATGATGAGAAAGAAGAAAAGTAGTTCTGAAATAAGAAGAGACCACAAGATGAGAGCAATAAAAGCCCAATATGTCCTTGCAGCATTACAGTGGAAATTTGCTAAACATCAATTATTAATACCACTACTAAGAAAGGATTTAACAGTATCATTGCCTAGTTCTTAACCATGTCATCTAAAAGAGGCGGAAGATTTGGTGTAGAAGATCCCAGACGGAACATCATAACTTTCAAGGTGACTGACCACGAAAAACTACTTCTTGATATCGCTAGTTACAATTTTAATAGCCGTTCCGAAATGATACGAGTTTTGATACTTGACTTTGCTCTTGCCATAGATCCCATAAAGGTCCTGCATCTAATAGACCCTGAACATTTAGAACGATTAAAAGAAAAGATCATAGGGGATAATGATGAACCAGTATAGTAATCTTCAAGTCTTCAAGCAAGGAGAAAGACTAATTCATCATTAATCGGTATTACCTGTTCTCTTATGTAAATCTTACTATATTAGGTTCGTTGATTACAATGCCTAAGAAAAGTAAGAAAAAGGTGTATAAAACCAAAGCTGCTGCAAAATCTGCGGCAACTAAAGGACGATACCCCTATAAAGTCAAAGGTGGATGGAGCTTAAGCAAGAAAGCAACCAAGAAACGTGCTAAGCCCAAGAAAAAGGCCACTAAAAAGAAAGCTAAGCCTAAGAAAAAGAAAAGGGCTACTAAAAAGAAAGCTAAGCCTAAGAAAAAGAAAAGGGCTAAGCGAAAAACTGCATCTCCAAAGCGTAGACGTGGGAGGAGGACCAAAGCCGTCTCTCCTCGCAGTCTTCTCGGGCTTGCCGAGAAGAAATGGTTTGCTAATACAGAAGCTGCGTTCAAGTCCCATTGGGCGAAGAATTTCGCGAGTGCGTCGTCAGCAGAAGGGTTTGCTAGGGGCATTGCGGGTGTAACTGGTTTATCCCTCAAAACCATAAAAGCTAGTCTACCAATGAAGAATTTTCGAAGGGCCCAAAAGAATTCCAAGATGTATCAGACCATCGCATTACAAAAGATCCGCGAAGCCTATAAAACAAAGGCATGGAGCAAGGGCTACAAGAAAGCCTTCGGCGGTTAGATTAAGTCTAAATAGAAGCAGGGAACTGCTTCTTCTCCCTCTTTTTAACTATACTTCCTAATAGTCTTAATAACCACATCTACGTCTGCCTTAGTTTTAACTAGATTAGCAACTCGAATTGCTTCACGGACCGAAACCGAATAATCCTCAACTTGAATTGCAATATATTTGGCTAGGCTTTTCTTTACACCCTTTCGTTTATGAAGATAATTACTCACAACACGGATGAATTGTTCAGATCCATAAGGCTTTATTTTAAATCGCTGAAACCTATCCAATAATTCAGGAGACAATCTTTTGGTAGTATTACATGCAGCAAAAACCCAACCCTTTCCCTGCCGTTCCTCCCTCATTCCATGTTTGGTAATAAATACCCTCCCACTCTCCATCCAAGTCAAAAGCGTAGAAAGATCTCCACTCTTCCCTATCTTCTCGATCTCATCAATCAATAAGATTGTAGGAAGTTCATCAAAAATCAAATCACGAATACCAACCTTAGTCGCAGACCCCGCAGGAATGAAGCTTGCATTCAAACGTTCAATCTCCATTAAGAAAAGGCTCTTAGCCGTACCCGGAGCACCTTCAAGCAAAACATGAACAGGTTCTTTTGATTTCAATACGATCTTAATGAATTCCTTTATATCATCAAAACCTTCAATCACATCGAATAGATTGGGTGGAAAGCTACCAAGTTTTTCATTACGCGCAGAGCGTGAGGAGAGAGACTTTGTCCTATCCTTCCCGGACTTAGACAAAAGACGCTTAGTAGCCTTCCTATCTTTCAGCAAGTAATATTTCTTTCCTGCCTTTATTACTACTTTTGCCAATATTAATTTACGTACTATCTGCCAATCCACAGGAATATCTGCCCATTCCCACCATGGTGAAGTATCCTCGTATTTTTCCTTCTTATATTGTTTTTCAGTCTTCTCTTCGTAAGCTATTATATCCTTCAACACGGAACAAATCTCAGGATCTTCGAAAGATATCGACAAATTATTCCATCTCTTTCTTTAATGTGTCCTCAGATATGTAAATAGGTTCAGGTTCTTTATTGTGTTTACATTCCACACATGATTCTTTTCTACATGCTAAAAGCTCTTCGGGTTTAAGATAGGGACACCATCTAGTTTTATTCATTTTACCAATCCTCTCCGTTTTAATTCTTCCAAGACAGGCTTATAACGGCGCCTTCGCATATCTTGCAGATCCGGAAATCGTTTTATCAAGTTCTTCCTTTTCAAGGACTTAATAGCGTGTGATATACTTTTGCGTTGAAATCCTGTTTCATGAGCTATGTCAGCTATACTATCATGCCCGTCCAAAATCGCATTTAAGACTCTGTTACCGATGGTTATCGTCTTTTTTCTCGGATTCAATCTCCTTCACCTCAAAAACACTACCACAAATAACGCATCTAAACTTCATAGGGCTTATCTTATCTTTTGCATCTCTCAAATACTTTTCAGGATTCCATTCTGCTATTATAAATTCAGGATCTTTCTTTTTATCGGGGATCTTATGTATTGCAGTACATTTACAACGAGGGCAAATTGTCAACAATATCCCTGAGTTTGATAGAATAAGGCGATATTGATTTAGATCTACTGGGATATTATACACTCCCGGGAAATAGCCTCCGATTTCCTTTTGCATTTCATGAACATCCTCTTCGGTGATCTTCTTTCTTGGCAACATTTCCTTTCACTTAACCTACGCCTAAAACCTCTTTAATTCTATCTTTGGCCTTCTCCGTCAAACGATATCCGCCATAGACTGGGCGTTCCAACCATCCCGACTCATAAAGCCGTTGAACTGACAATTGAATCTGAACGGGTTTCCTTTCGGTATTATCGTCATGAATTATCTGTTTTAACGGGACAATTCCGCCGGGGCGATCCTTCATCTCCCTTTGAACCAACAACAAAATCTCTAATTGACTTTGCCGTAAATTTTCCTCACTCATTTAATTTCCCCAACGTTTACCCTCTCTTTTGAAACGATGATTTAATACCGCAACCATTCGCTCACAACCCAAACAAAAACACGTTGTATATCTCGTACCCCTAATCTTTGGAATGAGTTGCCCCCCGCACTTACCATAAGTTGGATTATGTTTTACTATGTTCATTTGATAACCTCTTTTTTCAATCGTTGAATCAGCGCCTTTTTGATTTTAATTCTTCTAATACGTTCTCTTTGGGTTGGGCCATATTGTTTAAGTAGGGTGAGATGACCGTGTTCTAAGTAAGTAAGAATTATATCTAATTCTTCGGGATCTAACTTTATGTTCATTTCTTATCACCCTCAACCAAAAAGGGGATCTCATCTGCGAGAAATTCCCCTATGACACTATCTTTAAGCCATCTCAATAAAGTCTGTAAAGTGTACTCAGCATTATCCGCGTGAACATAGTTCAATAATGCATCACGATTCTTACTCATTCATTTCAACCTCCATGTGCATAATAACCTATACTGGAAAACGTTATTTCATGAATTCTATTTATCTCACGGATCTCATAAAACGTAGGGTTTTCATTATGCTCACATTTCGTACATCTCCAAGTAAAATTCACTTTATCCGGGATTATCCCCTCCGGACCCCACAATTCTAATTGCCCTGTACAATCTGGAGCAGTACATCTTTTTGTCATATCGCGCGGATTAAACATCATTTATTCTTCCTCCTTCTATCCCTAACCAATGCTGCTATGTCACTGGCCTTAACGTAATATTTCTCGTTCTGTTTCCTCACAGCTTTTGATTTGTCCCACAGTTGTTTATGGACTTTATCAAGTTGCCCGGGGGTGGCATCAGCCAACACCATTACCGCTTTGTATATCTCCGCTTCAGTCTTCATCATCATCAATCCTCTACTCTTTGATAAGTTATTGTATCACTACATTTGGGGCAAGCAATTACTATGTGTGTCATTTCTGCTTCATGATATTCTGCTTCATGTAAACCAAATTTATGACCACAATTTACACATTCCAAAGCCATTATACTTCAACCTCCTCAGGCATATACAAATCGCCGTAATATTCCTCTTTCACCGCGCTTCGTTCATTAAAGTGCTTTCTTGTGTAATATCCTTTATCCATCAGATCCACAATCAAGGCCTCATTGATAATTGGTTTGGGTCTCAAAGCACGACCAATAGTTTGAATCACTACTGTCCCGGATTTACCACCACCAGCGAGTACGATCATACTCATAGCAGGTAAGTCAACCCCTTCTTTGATGAGTGTACTGACTAATACAAATCCATCTTCCTCGAAGGTCTTCAGGGTTTCCTGTCGGACTTTGGTACTGGAAGCTCCACTAATAAAGATAGCCTTGGTTCCCCGTTTGTTTAATTCTTCAGCAATTTTCTTTCCATGCTTTATTCGTTTCACGTCTACATAGATCTTGTAGCCTTCCTTTGCTTTCTCCTCAACTATTTTAATGATAGCATCGTTTCGGGTTTCCATTTTGACTAATTCACGATATTCCTCAGAGAAGGTTTTACCTACAGGCTTGCCCTCATATTTCAGAGTCACAAACCTAGGGCGGGCCAAATATCCTTGGTCAACTAGGTCCTTTACTGTGACCTCTGCCACAATAGTTCCTACTTGAGCCCATATCATCATCTCACGGCCGTCTTCACGCTTAGGAGTAGCAGATAATCCATAACGCCACTTAGCATTGCAACGCTCAACAACTTCCTGAAATGTTTCAGCAGGGATATGATGATCTTCATCTGATATAACTGTATCATATTCATTCGTCAATGGTTTTTTAGTAACAGTTTGAAGCATAGCAATTGTAAAGTCCTTTTCTTCATAAAGGCCATCACCTACTAGGCCCGGTTCAATATTCAAATATTCACGGAAACACTTATCCCACTGATATAAGAGTTCCTTGCGATGAACAAAGACTACCGCAGATCGACCTAATTCCTGAATAAGCTTCAAAGCAACCAAAGTCTTCCCCGAACCCGTAGGCATTGCAATAGTTCCTCCACCACGGAGTAAAGCCTTATCGAGGGCCTCGCGTTGATAGGGCCTAAGATCCCATCCTGACCATTCAAGATCTATCTTTTCGCCAAACTTACGGTCGTCAATAATATCATATCTTACTTTATTCTCGTCCAAAACTTCTTGAACCATTGTTAAAAGCCCTATAGGAAAGATCTTACCTGCCTTTTTGAAGAGACGAACATAACCATCCCATTCCCCATTTTGAACCGCATAAGTCCATTCAACACCTTCGGGCCTAAAACTCAAACGATCATTTAAATCGTTTATCACTTTCTTACCCAAAAAGCCCTTTATCCTAGCAGTTGAACCCCCTAACTCTATTACAATCTTTTTCGGTAGAAAAGTTGTTGTAGCCCTATCTTTTTCGTCAATACTAACATGAGAAACCTCCAAGACTTGATATTCCTCATCATCGTCTGCCGATGCTGCCCATGTCTTTTCAATATCGATCTTATCGACAGATTTCGCAACCTCTAAAGGAATCTCAAAACCCAGTTCCAAAAGCTTACCAACAGAATAAGAATTAGCATCGAAGGTCCAAGCACCCAAATCAGGGGTCCAACGCCTATGAGTTAAAAAATCATCCATCTCCTTGAACTTAACATTCATCTCAGGATTATAATCAGATTTAACCGCTATCTTAGGGCCGTACTTACTATCAGCAATCCATATCTTGGCTTTCTTGGTAGGATCGTTTTCCTTCACAAGAATATCATAATCAAAACCTAGCCCTGTGAGTTGTACTTGATATTTCTTCAACATCTTGTAAGCAAGCTTCTCCTGCTTTGGTGTCCATTTTCCATCCCACTGACCAAGAGAGTGTGCAGTCTGAGCATCTCTGCCATTAAATCCCTCACCATCTTTTGCAGCCGCACCATCGCAACGGGATAAGAGTGCCTCAAAGGCTTCACGAACTGTAGACAATTTAATAAAGCTCCTTACCCCTTCCAATTAATATAAATTCTTGTCCGCAATTATCGCACATAAATCTAGTAGCAGGAGATTCACAGATTTTTCCGCAATTCGGACAACCTGCTTGTAAACTACCCGACCCAATAAATTTAACCATTCTTTTCTTATTCATAGCATTAATCACTAGGCTATTATACAATATAAAAGCATATAAAAGTATTTACTAGGCTGAGACTCAAGAAAATGCATCAACTAAAGATCGTTTCTTACGAAGATTATAAATAACATTCCCTTCCCCATCTCTACCTTCTACATTAATTTGAGGTATATCTTTCAGAGCGAAATACTTAGGCCGTTCCAAGTTCCAGATCTCTTTGATATCTTCAACCCCACGTTTCGCAATCTTCTTCTCACCTAACCAATCGCTGTGAGGTTCAATATCTGACCACTTTACTCTTCCTTTGTCCTTCAGTATTTCTAGGGCGTGCTGCCATGTGAATCTATTAAAGTTAGGGAACTTTTCATCAGTGCCACAACAGTTCTCACAATCGTTTAAATCAAAGAACACATCCCAATCACTGCTACTGGCCTTAATTCCGCATTCATGAAGTAACGAGAACATTTTTTCTCCTATCTCCCTCCACAGACCCGGGGTATCAATCATTTTCCACATCTTTCGATATTCTCTTTCCATCCCAATAGTGACAAAGTTCTTATACGCCATCTTAGGATCGAATACCCTATACGCACCAAAGTTTACATGATCTACGCCTACATCCGCAGCTCTATCCGCATATCGCTTCATTATGATATCTGAACTACCTATACCCAACATCATAGGTTCGTTTCTTACGCCGACCCAATGCCCTGAATCCTTCAAGAGTTTAACTAATTTCCACCGATGATCTGTCATTGGCGCTCTAGGCTCCAACAACGCCATCTTAGCCATACTACCTGTAAGAATTGAAACGTTAATTGCTACATCCATATCTGAAATGATTTTCAGGTACTTATCCAATCCCAAATAGATATGCTTAGTTTCTATTAAGGTTGGAACATCATATTCCCGAAGTAATCTAAGACAACGTAATGTGGCTTCGGTTTCAAGTTCCACGGGTTGAAAGGGTTCAACCTTTTTACCGACTGCTATAGGAAACTTAGACCGTATAGCACGGATTACAGGATTAGAACTCTCCCTCTCAGAAAAGGCCAACTTCAAAACATTCTCTAAATTCTTAATATTGATAGGATTCACTAAACCCCTTTCTGACTTCTTCCTCATCCGATTCTCCAATTCACGACAAAAACAAAATATACAACATTGTGCACAACCTCCAAATGGATCTAAAGCCAGTGGTGAGGGACAAACATGATAATCGCCTCTGATATAAGTTGCTTTTTGTGACAAGTTCATGACTTCCACCCTATAGGTTTAATGAATTCAAATGATGGAGGTTTATCCCCTACTAGGTCATATTCGGGAACCTCCAAGTATTTATAGACGGGGATATCTTCTTTTTGAAAGCCCATCAATTCTAATGCTACAAGATCTAGAGCTATAATATTCTCCCCAGCAAGGACTACTCCACTATTAACAGGAACCCCGGCATTCTCACAATAACTAGCACCAACAATACCGTCAATGATACCTATTACATCACACTTGTCCGTAAAGGCCTTTATGAGGGATGCTAATGCTTTACCACTATGGAAATAGACCCTGCGCTGACCGACGATACAACCCATTAAATTCTTACTGCTAAGAGTTACCCCATGTATTGTATGACATTTCATCTTTGACAAAGAGAATATTTGCTTAGCTTGTAAAACAGGCTCGGCCACCTTTACTGTGAAGGATTCCGTTTCCAAATCCACTGGATCTGAATCAAAGAAATTGTATAATTCAATGCCCCTTTCGCTACAAAACTTATTGAGTCCTATTGCTTCAAATGCCATAGTTGTCAGCCTCTTACTGAAACCCGCTTCACCAATAAAACAATCAATATCATGCTCCGTCAAATATTCCACTACGGCCCTTATAGTCTCAATCTCCGTGATAGATCCTTTTGGATAATTGGCATGATTTAATAGATTGGGTTTAATAAGCACTGGAGAAAGAAGGCTAGGTGACAAAGGATCTAAACAAAGATGAGTAGTAGTATATTCTTCCTCCCCTAAATGTACTGATACTTTGGGTTTCATCGTTCTATCTCCTTCAATACATAAGTACAGAAGCCATCCGGCCTCTGTACTATCAAGGATCTAGGGCATAGATACCTCAATAAATGTTGAGCCTGCTCCACTGGGAGATACAGAAACCCACCCATCCAAGTCACAAACTGCATAGCTAAACGATTCGTAATCAAAGACCTGATTTATGTCCATGACTTCATACCATTGAAGCCATGCAGGATCAGTACCAAACGGTGTATCCCATGTAGTGTCTAAGAATGTCCACCACCCTTCGTCATAGATATACTTTGATTGATCTACACCACCAAAATAGAATCCCCGTTGCGTTCTTTGACCCCAATCATTATCCCACCAAATCATCGGAACTGCATGATATAAACCTTGATCACCTTGATAGTCTGGGTCATGTATTCCAACTATCATAGTCTCGAATCCACAAGACTCCAGATATGCAGCAGCTAGGATTGCTTGGTCCTCACAATCACCTGCTTGCCTGAACAGGGTTTCTACTGGGAATTTAATGTAGTCCCAATCATAGTCGTGACCAGCTGCGATACTAGTATCGAATTCGTAGTCTATCATGTTATTACATTCTTGGACTATACTAAATATGTCTATAAGTGCATAACCTGTCATATCAAAATTACCCCACCAATAGTTTTGGCCAGCAGAATAGAGGTTATTCCATTTAGCAAGGAATGATAGTATTACACTATCATATTGTAAAGCTGGTTCCAACATGTCAGACACTTCCATAAATGGATTATAATATATTGACCCGCTTATTTCACTGGCTTCCCAAGAATCATGCATGATTACGTCACGACAGAATCGTGTAAATTCACTCCAGTAAGCAGCAGACCCCGGTGTTGTATCCTGTACATAGAAGTCCTCGAAGTAGTACCTCCGGACAGCCTCAGCAAATATCATATACTGAGCAGGTAAGATCTGTTGTCCAATCCAAGTCGTTATAGTATCATAGCTCAATTGGAGTGCATCAAAGTCTATTTGAAGTTGTTCATAAGACGCATCAAGAGCCAAATACAAAGATTCAAGGTTATCATAAGATGTCTGAAGTGTATTATAGCTGGTCTGAAGACTATCATAATCATCCTGAAGAGCCTGATGTGCTGCCCAAAGTGTATTGTAATTTATCTGCAAGTTATTATAATCAGATTGAAGTACATCAAAGTCAAATTGGAGTTGGGCATAATCTGCTAGTAGTATATCATACTCTCCCTGCAACGTGTCAAAGTCTGTTTGAAGTTGATCATAGACTGTCTGCAAGCTCTCTTGTTCTGACAAGAATAGATTGTAAATCGCAATCAATTGGTCATATTCGATCATCTTTGACTGATATTGACCAATCACTGTATCATAGTCCTCAAATACCGTATCGTAATCTGAGGACAAGGTTTCATAATCTGTGAGTATTTCTTGGTACTGAGAATCCAGTGTAGCATAGCCCATCTGTTGAACAACAGTGATACTACCAACACAAAGGATCCCGATTACAAGAACAACTATCATCGTAGTCGTTTTTCCGTTCATTTTTTATTCCTTCTTTGATCGGTTTCTTGCCATGCCACCAACGTAAACATGGTCAAGCCAACAGGGGTTTAGATCTGCTATGAACAAAAAGCGCCCTGTCATCATCAGATCGAGGGAGGCACTCCTCGATAACTCTTCGCAAGTTTCGACTAAACTCATAGCATTTCCTCTCTTTATGTTTATTCTAGGTAGTTTTAATCTCTTTGTTAACGGGGTTTCCCAATAATTCCTCCTTTGCGATATCCATGTGCTTGATATGTTCTGGGAATATCTTCTCCCCAATCAAAAACAAAAGATCTCCCGATGAGAGATCTTCCAAATCGATTGATGCCTGCTCAAGATCTATCAATTTTCTTACAAACTCAAAGACGCAATATTGGCATATATCTTCATCCTTCATTTTCCATCGCCTCAATCATCCTCAACTATTTCTGTTTCAAGCCAACGTTTTGATTGCTCGTTTATTTCTCCTGAATTATACATACTAGCAACAATGGTTGGCAAATGTTCCTCATTCAAATCTATTCCAAGGAATAGTTCGATGATGTGCTCGAATCCTTTGATAACAGCAATACCCCATGTTGCTCCTGTTCCTTTCAGTTCCTCAGCACAATGATTGATTGTTTTCGTAAGAGTATCTTTGTGAGAGAAAACGAAGTTTGCAAACTCAGGTTGAAAACCTGCTGCTTCTCCAGATAGATCTATGTTTGACACATCAAATATCAGAGGATATCTCTTCATCAAACTAATGAATTCTTCCAAGGATAAGGGCTCTGTCTTAGTCATCGTCTATACCTTCCATCATCTCAAAACACTTATCGATAAATAATCTCAGTTCTTTAAACTTCTCTTTACCATCGCACAATCCGTGTTGATGGTCTTCCCAAAATAGTTTCATCAATCGTATTGCGGTGCTTCGGAACCACTTCTTCGCGTCCTTTACATTAGTTCCTTCTCGATTTGGATAGAATATTCTATCATGAGCAAGCCTCTCATGTGCTACAGCATAACTATATTCGCAACGGACCACCCCTCTATGATTTTCGAAGGTTAGAGTACAAATCTGCCCGGTCATTGAACGCATTGTATAGAATTCCTTTCCGTCATAATCTTTCCTATCTTCTTCTTTATGCTTTACAATGTATATATGAGGAACATGAATTCTCAAAAAGTCCTTTGCAATCTCTGCTTCCACCCAGATCCTATGCCCTATAGTGTGCTTATAAATCTCCCAACAGATTGGTTCTAATTCTTTAACCATCATGATCACCTGTCAAATCTACTTTTGATATGTTTCATTGTGTCACCTGTCGGATTTATCTCCCAGAAATGGAAGTGGTATTTCTCCAACATCACATCCTTCAGTAACAAGTTCTTCATCGGCCATGAACTCCCTACGTCGAACATCGAATCACTGTGCTTAGGATTATCTGAAGGAATCACTCCATTCATTGACCATGACCATGCTCCTGCGGACTTATCTGCGCTACTGGCACGGACTTTACTAACTATGGGGAATATCTTAAGCCCTGTCTGCTCAAATATCTTCTTTGCGAGCTTAATTACAATCTTAGTGATTCGATAACGTTCAATCCAATTCTTGAGTTTATCCCTACTTTGGTTTATCTCTTCATAATACTTCACTACGGTCTTCCAGTAGGGTTCATCCCAGAACTCCCAGACCTCATCACGAATCTTAGGTCTCAAAGATTTCCCTTTGCTATCGCAACGCATTGCTATCATATCTAACGGTAATGGATATGGCCCTTCTTTATCACGATCTTCAACTGTTTCAGTATCTTCAGCATTATCAGGGATCCTGCTTTGATTCCATTTTCTTATCTTCCTTTCAACAGGCTTCCTTTCAGGCTGGGGATGAACCACTCTCATGTGTTCATCACGTTCCTCTGCGGTATCAAACCTCTCCTCACAAAAAGGATATTTGAAACAAATGTAAGGTTTCAAAACTTCATTCACAGGCTAATCTCATCTCCTTGTACTGACCCGCTAACATCTCATAATGGTCTGCTATATGGGGTTCCACAGTATTATTGAAGTCAAATCCAATAGTATCCCCCTTTTCCCTAGTGGCCTCCGCCCAACCACCAATATCTCCGAGATAGAATTCTGTAATTAATGCTAATGTCCCAACTTGTCCACAATCATTACAAGCCGTTTCCTTTCCAAAATGAAACCAAATAAATGCTCCACTTTCTTCTGCTTCTGCTATGAAGTTACAATCCTCATTTTTACACACTAAATAGAAATCCATTATAACGCCTCCTTTTCATCAGGGCCCCAATCACCCTTAGACCCCTTAGACAGTTTTCTCAAAAGATCCTTTCTTCCCTCAACCAATTGATAGACAAATCCCCCTAACGCAGTCCATGCTTCTTCACCCGTTTTACATAACGTGAAAGAGTACAGTCCATCTTCTTTTTCCCAATAGCTCTTTTTGTGATTTTTCTGTAATCGAAATACCTTATCATTATCAAATTCTAAAACCACCGTATATTGAGAACGAGTTTCCATAAACTGAGTAATCACGAATGCCATATAACTTTGACGCTGAAATTCTATTGCAGTCACATATTCCGGATATTCTCTGACATATTCGGGATTCTTCCCTTCATAATCCATCTTACCTCTGATCTTAGCAGGATGAATTTTTACAACGAATATAGCCCCATCAGACATTTATTTGGCCTCCTTCTTACTCTTCGCCCTACAATCAAAGCACCTATTGACTTCCTCTTCTTTGCGAATCAAAGGACTAGTATTTACCACTGTTCTGATAAAGACTTTCTCACAAGAGATCTCCAAAACAGGTTGCCGACAAAAGAAACATCGTACCATTAATTGATGGGATTGTTCAGTCATTCAAATTACCAATCCTAGTTTCTTCTTCATCAAATAGATTACTTTCTTTGTAGGACTTCGTTTCTTGAAATAACTGCCTTCATATCTCCTGTAAAGGCGTTCATAATCATCGGGATCTATCTTTCCCTTACACCCCTTACATATTGGTGTTATATAACCTCCTTCATCTTCAACAGTAATATCGGACTTCTCTAATACCGAGTATTGATATCCACATATTGGACAAATGAAGTTCCCCTTCCCAAATACAATTCTAGTTTTCTTTTTTGTCATTTAATCATCTCATCAAATAATTTTGTAGCCTCAAGGTGTCTGCCCAAAAGATGAAGGCGGTGAACCTCACAATTAGTCTTCATAATCCTTTTTCCCCGGGCAGACTTAGTTTCTGAGTTTTTCATTCGATCTCCTCAAGTGACTTTTTTAGTTTAGATTCTGTTTTCAAGCATTTCTTACATTGGTAAAAATCATCAGCAACTAATCTTCTACCCAGTTCCATCTCGTACCACATATCATCAATACTTAGAAGTTTGGGTTCCTGAGAAAACTTATACTTGTAATATGAAATCCCCTTTCCTTTAGGGTCGAATCCACAAGCAACTTTTTCTGAAGAGAGAAAGAAATGACGTTTATTACTTACGTTATATTCAGTCCTTCTACTAAATCCTCTTGTTGTCCAAAAACCCCATTGAGGGAATACAATTTCTTCGTTCATGACATCACCCTTTTCAATGCAGATCTCAGGCGAGCATGTGAATGAGGTTCAAAATAGTGACCGCACTCGGGACACTTCACACCAGCTTCTCCCTCAACAATTACTCGAACCATTGCTAGCTTTCCATTAGGCAACATTTTTTCCTTTCGTTCTTTCGCCCAATTCCAATTTCCAATAGTTCCACACTTTGGGCATTCTCGATTATGAACCATTAATTAACTCCTCCTCAATTTTACAAATACAATCGTGTACGAACTGTCGCATCTTTTTGAAGTCTTTTCTTCTGAATTTCCGTTTGATATGTGCTCTTGAATCTTCACCATCGAAGAATCGCTTTAGTAATCTAGTCGCTTGTTTTTTAGCATAATCTAAGGACATTTCGAAACCCGACGTGTGAAAATATCTGTTGTGTTCTAAACGATTCTCCCCACCCACAGAATATACATACCTGACTTGGTAAGTATTGTCTGTGTAAACACTTACATCAATGGCAAAAATCATACCAGTCATAGAACGCATTTTACTCTGTTCTGTTCTTTCATTATCACACCATGTATCGAACCAGCTCTGCATTAAGATGTGACAGCGATTTAATTTATAGTCCACACTGAGATGTAAATGTCGCTCTAACTTTAAGTCCTGCGTAAGAAAGTTCCAATCAATAGGTGACAAATCGCCTGCGGTGTCACAACCAATACATACTCTGTCTCCGTGGTAGTTGCGGTAAATATCATTCTCGTGTTGCATTCTTGAACACGAAGGACATGCTTCGATACGTGTCATTCATCACTCACCTCATTCTCTTTGAGCCATATTTTGTGGTAATAATCATCATCTATTTCATCATATCTATTAGACTCGTCAAGAAGAGCTTGAGATAAATACCAATCATCTGATTCATAATCTAGGGGTATATACATTATCTCCTACACCTCTTCATCTTCATCATCACAATTGATACACATATCATGTTCCTTCACATAGGTTCTAAGGCCACATTTAGGACATTCTGAAAAGGAAATATCCTTTCTGAAATCGAGGATTGCTTTCTCAGAAGATCTTTTCAAAGCTCCTCTAGTCAAAGTCTTGACCTTGGGATTTTTTTCTTCGTTCATAGCATATTACCTACGATATAAAAGCATATAAAACTATTTACTTTGAAGAATAACCCCTCTAACCCTAGACTTATCAAAGCAAGACTCAATAACTTACTTGATTAAAATGAACGAAGTATTTACACTACGACAAAGCTCCCGATCAATCGAAGGTAGAGTGGAACGTTGCGGATTAGGGATTCGTGACATTACTGATGGTTATCAAGTAGTCGAGATGTCATGCCGAATATTTCGAAGGAATGAACAAAAGCAATGGCTTGAATGCAATTTTGGTGAGATGCAATTTCAAGACAGCCATGGTAACTTCCATCAAGGATTCTATACAGACGATTGGTGGCGCGCCCAAATTCCATTGAAAGAACCTATGGAAGGCGTTGAATATTGGCCTCACGAACTCAATGAAGGATCGCAACAATTTATCGATACTTGTGAGACAAAACGAATGAGTATTGCGTTCCCCGAACAAAAAATCACAGAAGCCCTTGATGAGGCTTACAAAGAAAACCTTGAGATAGAAAAGGATATCGTAGAAGAGGCTAAGCATTTGGATCTGGACCAAGAAATGGAAGAGACTGAGATAGAACCTTCTGAGGTAATGGAAGGTTCATCTATTGAAGATGTTGCTGAGGTTGACAAATTACTTGAAGAACAAGCGAAAAGGGTCAAGGAAAAGGAACCTCCCATATATCAATGCCCTATCTGCGGGGCCACAACTACGAAGGCCTGCGTACCCTTTAAATCTTGGGGTTCCGTAAAGATTCATTCACGAATCAGTCATAAGGTCAGATTGATTGACGAGAAAGATCGGATAAAATGTAATGGGCAAATAAAATGATTCATGAGTAAAAGAAAATGACTAAAGATTCATTAGATTTAAAAATTGAATATCCTTGGATTTTAGAGGAAACTTTTTCGACATTACTCAATCTAGAACCAAAACGTACTACCCCCAATAAAGTTCTAAAAAGATTCATTGAATATTATAATTTAATCGAGCGCCGTGTAGCACTTTCGGGGTACATTAGCATACCATTAAAATATCATGATAGAATTAAACCTTGTAAAGAACCACGGCTAAAGATTCATCCTAGTATTCAAAGGTATATTTGGATTAGAGATAATGGACAATGCACGATTTGCGGAAAAACAAATGATTTACGTTTCGATCATATTATTCCCATAGTTGGTGGGGGATCAGACCACCCCAATAATCTTCAAATACTTTGTGCTCGATGTAATAAAGAAAAAGGGAATTCAATAGGATTTCAAAAGATAAATCGTACTAAAAACTTCAAAAGATCTGTTTCAGGGCACGAATATAGATTAATGAATACTTTACCTTGTGAAAATGAGCAACAAATAATGATTGATTTTGAGATACAATCTATAGCATTGTATCTTACTATTAAATATTATGAAAGCAAAACTTGGAAAGAAATATTATATTATGTAAAAGAATTTGATCTTCCAATTTGGGACTTTAATGATTTAACTATCAAGAAAATATTAGTTCTTTGGAATGATGGGATTCGTGGGACAGAATTAAGAGATGAAATAATCAAGACTGATTTAGAAACCATAAAAGAAGGGTAATCAATTCTTCCTCCCCCTTTTTTCAAAGACTTCCTTCAATTCTTTATTGATGGATATTACTTCAGCAGCATTAGCTACCTTGGTCCATATCTGCGAGGTTCTCCTTACACCTGATACAAAGCCCCCTTCCATTCTAGACCTAATGAGTTCACGGATCTGTGCTGACATTGAAATACCATGTTTATCCTTTACAGCATTTAAGTCTGAATATTGATTTATGGTCACGTCTACAGAAATTCGTTTCGTTAGAACCACGCCCTGAGAACCTTTTGATAGATCTCAATCCATGCATCCTTGATCTTGTTTTGCCATTGAGGATAGTCTAACATCTCATAAGCAGTATCGTGTTTCCCGGGGTTCCCAAACTCGGACTCACCTAAGCCAAAATCAAAATGATAGGATTCCATGATATCCTTTTCTATCTCCCAAAGAGCACCTTTACTAGGTTCCATATTATACCACTCATAGAATCGCATTCTGTGTTTATATCGCGTCTTTCTGTTCTGAAATTCGAATCCAGAATCAACCATGATTCTTCGAAAGATCTTATACCTAACATCATCTAGCAATTTCGGATATACAACACTTAAATAAGGAGTACCCATACCTGAACATTTGGGATCATGATCCTCTATGATTCCTGAACAAGAAGCCCTAGTCATTATCTTTGCTTGATTCAATGCTATAATTAAGGGTTGAATTGATTTATCTAGGTTCATTCTCGATCACTACTTTCAAAAACTTCGTCGGTTTCAGACTCATCTTGGGTAACTTGGGTAATTCGGGTATTTTTTGGTTTACCCTCTATTAATTCTTCTCCCTTTATATATAGATCTCTTTTATTTTGCTGGAAACCTAGGATACCCGAATTACCCGTTCTACCCGAGATGCGATTTAAGTGCTCAATTTCTTGTAATAACTCATCAGTATAGGTCCCTATCCCAACCCAACACCATATTTTCTTACCACCGGGGCCTATTGCAAGTTGTTTACTCTCTATGTAGGGAAGATGCCTACGAAGTAACTTACCAAACCAAGCATCACTGGTAGGTAACATCTTGAGAGCAGTAGAAAGCTGAATATAAAGATCAAATAAAGTCTCTTTTGTAATTGGAGTACCCATTGGATCATGAAATATGTATTTGAGTACCATATATTCAATTGCATCACTACGTTGAACATAGGCTATCCGTTTTTCGAGTGCAGTTTGTTCGCCCGTTAAGTGCCCGGCGGTTTCTAATTTTCGAAGTCCGCCCACAGCTTTCAAAAAGAGCCCGCTGAGTTCTTCAGGTGTAGTCAAAGTAGATAATAGCTTGTCCTTTGATTTTGTAGTAGGATCATCTGACGCAAATATATTTGGGAAATCTATTATCCTTATTCTCCGATGAAAAGCATCAGTTGTATCATAGGCTCGCGGTAATTGATTAGCACTGAATATCATCTTAGCATGGTTAATGAAATCGAAGGAATCTTGATTTTTATGTTCAGCATTGATTTGATCCCCGCCCGTCACCATTTTTATTGTACCAGTGTATTCTAATGGTTTAGCAGGAATATCACCTGCAATATTAACTAAACGCCCTCGTAATTGGGCCATTTTGAAACGATTTTCGGCTAATTGTTGTGGTGTACAAGCAGAGCAATTCTCAGGCCCTACAAATTTCCTTAATATCTCTAGGAGAGTACTCTTACCATTAGCACCACCACCAAGTAACATCAATACGATAGCATAAGGATAATCTTTGAGTAAACAATAACCAAAGAACTCTGTCATGGCTCGGATATTTGTTTCATCATCATTGAGTATATTACCATCCAAATCTGTTTTCATCAAGATCTCTATCAAGAATTGGTCTATGTTAGGGCATTTAGCATCAGGATCGTAATTTATCGGTATCCCACTGATATGATATTCGTCGGCGTTAAATCGTGGATCAAAGGTGTAGGTATCCAAATTAAATGTCCCATTAGCCATTACGATTTTATTAGTAGGTCCCCCTAATATAACTCCATCATCATATGAGGTATAACGGATATATGACAAAACTTCGTTCACTAGATTTTTTTTGTACATTGAACCAAGGTAATGAGCAAGAAAGTTTTGAATGAAATTAACTCCAGTATCAATCCATATTCCCTTTTGTTCATTATACATCCAAATAGGCATTCGATCTCCTTGTGAATAAAATTTATGATGGTTTCTGAGATATGTCCCTAATCTAAAGGCCTTTTTTGCTGTTGAATAGCTATCCTTCAGGGTTATCTCACTCATTCTCATTTACCTCACTTTGATACGCCAACTCTTAGTATAAGGTTCAATCGGGATCTGTTCTCATAGAACTTAGTTAAATTATTATCAGAATGTTCTCGGCATTTCTTGGTCAAGATGGACGATAAATCCTTAAGTACCTGATTCTGCATGGACTTTTTTAGCTTTGGGATAAATACACTAAAGAGTGTCTCTGATGTTGCAGAGTTTTCAGTTTCAAGTATTACGTGACCCTTATGCTGATTGACTCTGAAATATTCATCGATTTCTTCTTTACTTTCTTTTGTTATCTTTTTTAGCATTTCCACCTTTCAACACCTTTATCCGTCTTAGGTAGTAAGGATAATCTACCTTTCCCGAACCTTTGGGTAAGAGCCTTAGAACATCAGGTCTAGATCTTATGGCTATACGAGTGATTTTCATAGCCTTGAATAAATCGTGTCCTTTGTAATAATTATGTAGGTTATCTAATATCCAAATTAAGTCTTTCTTTTCGAGTTCACTGGGATCTATCTTTTTTCTGAAAACGGCGTCTATTTTTCCGAATTGATCTTCTAATTTTCTCCCGATACCACTATAAAATGCGGAATTGATACTGGATCTTATGTCCTCATTTATTCCAGCATAATTGATATCTTCTGCATTAATACCTTCTTTCTCCGCTATCCATTGAATTCGTTTCTTAACTTCTGTAATCCGTGGTTTATAAAATCGGATTGAGACACACAAAGATTGTATCTTCTTAGGAATGAGCCAAAGATCATTTGCTATGAGTATAATGGGGTGTTTTGAGTTCGTTATGATTTTTTCGACCATAGACCAGTTCTTTAATCCGTCTGCTTCATCTAATAGGTATAGATGTTTTCGAAAACCTCTTGCACGGACTCGTTCTAATAAGGATTCCATATCCATTTTCTTTCTTTTATCACTGGCGTTACTCTCTTGAATGGCATAACCTAAAAGTTTGGCTATTACTCCAATGCTTGAAGTCTTTCCCACACCGGGCGGGCCATATATAACACAATTTTTTTGATCTTGAAGGGCATCCTTTAATTGTGCAATAGCCCTTTCATTTCCAACTAGATCTGATTCTATCTTTGGTCTGTATTTTTCAGTGAGGACTAAGGATTGAAGAGGGGTTTCAATGGTTTCAGTTCTTTCAATCTCTTTTCTTCCTTCTTCCAACAAGTCAGGCCACGTTTCCTTTCTAAGCTCTTCGGATTGCTCAATTTTCTTCCACAAGTCAGGCATAACACTTACAAACCTCCTAATGCTTTCTTTATTATATCTTTTGAGTCCCCTTGATCATAATCTTTGAATTCCATAAATTGATAATATCGCCGGTTTACCCAACGTGCTAGATGAACAAGAACTTTGTTTTCACCTTCAGTTTGATTATATCGCATTACAAAGGGTTTTATCCCCAAGGAATCAAGTAATTTTATTCGTTCTAGATCTTGTTGTAATGTTGTGTTAAATCCTACTAATACATAAAACATTAATTTTGAGGGGGGTATCCCGGACTCTAATAGAAGATTTAGATTTTTTAATAAAACCCTTTTTACGTTCATGGTATCAAAGGCAAAGTAAAATGATTTTGTTTTGAAATGCCAATCATATGATAAAGTTTTTGCTAACAATTTGGAGTTCTTTTTTGTGACAGTTCTAATATCTAAACCTTGATTGAAATTTACTTTAAGTTCGTTATCAATGAGAAATTCTAGGGATTCCCGCCATTTTGGAGAAGCTAAGAAATTGTTATCTAAGAGGATTATTTTTTTGTGATTAGGGTCCCAAAACTCTGTTATAGGTGCATTATCACGTATAAAGCCTTCTTTTTCAGGGACTACACACCAAGGGCAATTTCTAATACAACCGCGTGAGGTAAAACCCATAGAATATTTTGTATCGTATAAATCATAATCAGGCATAATGTGCTCGATTGAGTCGGGTAATGTAGTTTTTAGATCCAGTCCGGTTCCCCCTGTAATGGTTTTGCATGAAAAGCGATCAAGGAATTTCTTGGTCTTCGTAGCATTTTGCGGAAATATGCATGAGACATATATTAGATCGGGAGGGTTAAATATATCTTTAAGGTTGTGGATTAATCCTCGTTGTATTTCAATTTGATCTCCCAATGATTTATGATGAGCTGATATTTTCATGTGTACTAAGTTAGGGAATTCGTTGTGACTGTCAACATCTATTAGTAATACTTTTTTCATTTTTATATCAACGCCAAACAATCCAAATACCAGCTCAATCTTACACCGTGTTTCAAGACCCACCAAATATTTTTGGAAAGGATTTCAGGTCGGTTCCTTTCATATTCTTCCATCACGTCAAACCAAGGAACATAGATGTAGATATAGTCCTCGGGCTCTTTATTAGGAGGGCGGATCTCAACAATCAAACATGGTGTCCAAGAAGGGTCTATGTTTTTCATAGCTTCATATTCAGTCCTACGAATGTGAATCCCTCCTATTCTTTCTCTTACGGGTGGTAGGATCCCGGATTCTCGATATTTATGTATTCCTGCTACAGTTTTGCATTCCGCAGCAAAGGTTTGTTTGTTGTATTCAAAAACTATATCGGGGTGACCATTATGGCGAGCGTGAAGTTCACATTCTTTTGTATGCTCTTTAATGATCTTTAGAATTCGTTTTTCACCGGCTTTACCTATACCTTCATTCTTTCGCCTTGTCATTTTTAATTATCTCCTTTATATCCACAAACATACATCTGAGAATTCGCAGTCTAATTGATAAATGCAATAGGGGCATAACGGCCCCTTTATCTTGGGGAAGTCACCGCGCTTAATCATTCTCATCATCCTATCATAGTGCTGGTCTAACCAGCCTTTATTGACGTAAGGAGCTTCTAAGCTCCTACCCGTTTGTAATGCTACAAAGTAAAACTTATCGAATGGATGTTGATTATCGATTAATAGTTCTTCATATATCTTTGCTTCTATTAAATTACTGTCCCAAAGTTGGTTTAACTTACCCGTCTTCCAATCTATTGCTATACCACACTCTTCGCTATAAAAATCCAATATCCCTATGAATCGATGGTTCTCAAGCCGTTTTTCTGTAAAGGTGGGTTTGTAAACCGGCCAAGTACGTAATCGATCAATCTCAAACTTAATGAAATTGTCCCAGCATCGTTGCCCTTTTCGTTTTTTGTTAGATAGATCTGCCCGAAAGTTCTCATCAAAGACCAATTCTGCAATCTCTCTTATATCCTCTTCAATAGGGATATCAGGGATCTTATCAAAGTAAATATCGGTCATATCATGTACATTCAATCCTAATTGAGCGTCGCTATCATCGAGTGGGATACCTACTCGTTTTTGTTTATAATAAAGCCAACTTAACGGGCAGTTTTTATGACGATTCATGCTGCTTTTACTGCTCTTCCCCAATAGAATGTTTTTCACGCTCCATTTCTTGCATCCATTCCGCCATACCCCTTGATACCCCGAGAGCTGCATCATCAATGCCCTTTTCTGTGTATAGTTCAACATATTTATCATAGGTTTCAACCAAATAGGTTCCTTTGAGGCATTCTCGAAATTCTTTTGGAGTAATCCAAGTCCTCTCATCTAATGAAAGCCCTTTGTCATCAAGTTCAATTATGGTATTAAGTTTCAATCCCTTTCCCTCCGGTCCCGGTCTAAGATCCACCCGATAAATAGGAGAAAATAACAAACAAAGTTTACTATCACTCCTATTGTAAGAACCACAGGATAGGGGAGCAACACGCCTGTTATTAATCCTGTCGAGAGTCCTAACACAGTGAACCATATGATGATGAACTTATATTCTCGTTCTGTGGGCTCATCATATGTCATCAAGATCAAACCACCATATTTTTTGTTTCAATTGTAGGATCCTCCTTTGCAAAACAATGAGTTTCTTCGTTCGGTAAATCTATACTGCATTGATGCCTTCCTTCATAAGCGATTATATTAGGTGCAAGTTCACAATGTCCCATTGAATCCCCATTGGAAACCCAAAATCCGCATTTACTACAAGTCATTATCTTTCACGCTCCAATGCTGGGCATCTCTTTAGTCGGGGCGCAACCCAAGCATAGGCTATGAACCCGACCAATTGTGCCAAAGAATTAGATCCATAGTCACAATTAGATTCAGTTTCCGCTAATTCACGGTATAGCCTCGCTTGCACTTCTTCGTTTTGTATAATAGGAAGAGCTTCATACAATTCGTCGATTATCTCTTCATGGGAATAACCATTTTCAATGAAACTGTCTTGAATGAGTTCTTTTGCACTTTGAAAGTTCCCTGCTAATGCCTCTTCTAACGCGACCTTTACATGCTTAGGTGGTTGAAGTGCTAAAATACTTTCGACAGTGAGAGATTGATCTTTATCGATGAATTTTTCTAAAGTATTGAGTGCTCTACGAAGATCTCCTTTGGAACTCTTTGCAAGGTATTTTAGTGCTTCTTTGGTCTTGCTATCGGTTAGATCTAACGGTATTTCTTCGCCCTTGCACACCTTAATTATCCCTCTGAGGACATTATTGTCACTCAATCTTTTGAATATGAATATTGTACAACGACTTTGTAAAGCAGGGATGAAACCATTCATTCGGTTCCCCCCTAGAACAAAGGTGGTACTTTTGGTTAGTTCCATTATCCTTCTCATAGCATGTTGAGCGTCTATCGTCATTCTATCAGATTCATCAAGAAACAAAATCCGATTTCCTTTTTGTTTCGAGATAGGTTTGTAAGTATTTCGTACATCATCGATTTTTCTGGTATCGCTAGCATTGAACTCTTTGAAATGCCTTAGCCATTGTTCTTTATATTTTTCCCTAGCCATACATTCGGCCAAAGTGGTTTTACCTGTCCCGGAAGGGCCTACAAACAAAAAATGAGGCATCGCCTTTCGGCTTAATATTCGTTTTGTTGCCGCAACATTTTCGTCTTGTCCAATTATCTCGTCTAGGGATTGAGGTCGGTATTTTTCCGACAATCTGATCTCTTCTTCTGGTGGTTTTTTAACTAAACTAATTTTGAGTTCCTCCTTGATATTCTTTATTAGCCAAATCTAAGATTGTATTTGCTATCTTCTTTCCTATACCCTTTACTTCCATTAAGGTTTCAACGTCAGATGTAAGAATCTTGGTTAATGTGTTGAGTCTTGGATGTTCTAAGATCTTGCGTGCTCGTATCTCTTTCACATCAGGGAATCCTGATAACACCGCTACTGCTCGGTCCTCAAGTTTCCATTTCTCTGCCTTGATACGAGGATATCGTACCATAGGCTTATCTCCCGTAATATTATCATGGAAATAGACTAGGATCTGAGCAGTATCATAGGGGGTGTCTAACATTAATGTTGATATAGCCCCTCTTACTCCATCTGCGCTAGGTTTTAAGATTCCCGTTGCTATACTTGCCAGTATCTGTTGTCGTGGGGCATTGAGTTCAAATGCTGCACCAGTCATATATCCTTCTATTATCAGGATAGTGTAATGGAAGTTAGTGCTCATCTCATAGAGCTGGTTGTTTAAGTGTTCTCCCCTCATGCTTTTGATATAATCTTGAGTACTCTTTCTCTCTATGACCAGATTTACATTCTTCCCTGTTATGATATAGTCGCCCACTTCTAAGGTTTCGCGTTTTAATTCCACCCCGAAATCTCTCAATGCTTGAGGAACCTCAGATCGGTCTTCTCGATGGTCATAAATTATCATTCAAAAACCTCCGATAATGGTTTTTCATCGCCAAATTCAATATTATCTCCAAAAATAGATGTTAGGCTTTGGCATTGAGATAATCTAATCCCTTGTTTGTCTGGGCACATTCTTTCTTCTGGAATCGGAATCCCCAAATCTTTTGCAAATTTATAAGAACGTTCCCAACTGTCATAATCTTTTTTGGCAGAGGATTCAGGAAATATGCATAATATAGGACATAAAGAACAACCGCTTGAATGGGTTTCTTTGAATCCGAATTTAATCAAAGTCTTATTAATTTCTTTTTTTGTGGTATCCCTTAGTGGATAGTAATACAATGCCTTTCTACTTTTTTGATATCTATAGAAAGTCCCTATATTACGAAGTTGCCCTAATCTAAGCCTCCTGTGCAGAGATCCGTCAGTACCCTTGATACCTAGTAATAAAACACAGTTTGAATCTTTTAAGTTTTGTATATAGTCGGTGAGTGGTTTTTCCTTTAAAATTCTACAACAATAAAATAAGTTCTTTCGATATATCCCATCTTCTAGATGTTTCAATGCAGCAGGGATCTTTAGAAAAGCTTCCCTTATAATTTTGCCCGAAGGAATACGTTTCCCTTCTTTAGTTTTTGGAAGGACTTTAATCAAATCATAGCCGGTAAATTTCTGTAATTTTTTCAGACTTCTATAAGCCTTTCTAAGAGTATATCCTGTGCTGGCGTGTAATAGGGTTCCTTGTATGCCTTGATTATATGCTTCCAAAACCATAGCAGTCGAATCCTTTCCCCCTGAAACTAAGAAATAGATGTTCAAATCTTGGTTTAATTGTGAAAAATCAATCATGCAAATACCCCCGCAAGGGACTTCATCCCCATCACGAAATCCCAGCTTAATCCGCCCTGTGCTATGTATTGCCCCACTTTCTTTTTTATGGTGCGATCCATCATCTTGTCGTAGTCTATCACAAAATCCTCTGGAATAATATCTTCATCTAGGTAACAAACCACATCAGTTGAAGGATATCCGGGGGTTCGGATTACGTATATCATCTTTACTTGATCTCCTGCGTGTATCCTAGCATCTAGGTATTTATTGGCCCAAATAGCCCCCCTGATGAAATCGGGTTTGGTCTTGTATTCGTCAAAGGATTTTTTGATACCTTTACTTAAGGATATTTCACGGAGGGAATATTCTCCTGCTAACATTGTTTTTACTATATTCATCAAGTATTCTTTCAAACCCGTCATTCCTTTGCGGAGGAGGTGCTCGAAGACTTCTCGTTGAACCTCTCGGGTCAGTAGAGAGGAATCTCGGCGGATATATTCAAATCCCTTGATTGATAAATAATCACAAAAACTACCATCTTCCCAACCGACGTAATGAGCGCTTCGTTTCTTTTTCCCTGAATACAACGCCCTTTTAGACACTCTATCTACCTTTAGTTTGAGAGGCCTATCATAACCATGTTCTTTGCACCAAACTATCATTTCATCATTCAATTTTGCCGTTAGTTCGTGGGCGTCTGCAACCACCTTAGTAAAGTCCTCATGATCCTTTAATTTTACTTCTACCCCATCAGTATCATAATATAGTACTTTGTATCCAAGTCTCTCACAGACCTTTTCTGCATGGAGTATTCCCGCACGCCCTCCTTTGATTACATCTTCGAATAAGTCGGGTTCATACCATCTGCTCCTCTTGCCACCCAAATATCCGATGATTGCTTCTCCAATATACTTTACGGAGTCTCGTACACCCTTTATAGAATGATATTCATCGGTGTCTATCTCAGCTTCCTCAAGTTTTTTATCATATTCATCACGCACATCTTGAAGTTCTTGCGCTAGATCTCTGAGGGGCACCATCCTTTCTTCCCCACGACGGTCCAATATCCCAATGAGGAGGTTCTGATAATACCTCGAAAAGTCAATTACGGCAACGTTATCGAAGAGGCCTGTAGGGGGATCTTTTATCAGCGCTCCTAAGAGCTTCTTCCTAGTTTCGGCTTCTTCTTTGCTAGGTTTCGATGGTAAAACAAATTTTTCATTGTAATTTCTCAGGAGTTTAACATCTACTAACATTCCATGATAGGTAGTCTCCTGAAGATCTTCGACCCCCGCATAGTTCTTGAGATCCCAGAAGAATTTAATCAGTTCGCTCTTTAATTTGTCTAATTTGACTATCCATTCAACATCTAGTTTGTTTTTAGTCACTAAGGCCATTTTATCATTGTCAAACAAGTCCGCAAAGTCAACTTCAGGTGGTAGATAATCAATAATCCCTTCGTCATATGCTACATCCTTTAATCTATTGCTTCCTTTGTGATACAATTCTTTGTAAGCCGGAATCATGTTAAAGACGCAGAGGCTCCTAAAAACAGAAGTATCAATATCGTATATTTTAGATCTGGGGGGAAAGTATTCTTTGTCTAGTTTTCCCCATTCGGCTAAGATGTCAGGTTGAAGCCTTTCTAGGTATTTGATTCCCATTTGAAGTACTTTTTCTTCAGAATCAAGATGATATAAAGTCCAATCTGGGGCGAGTTGGGTTTTTTTGCATACATTATCTAGTAGGATACTGTTATAGTGTTGTTTTTCGGTATCCCAAAAACAAAGACATGTGATAGCTTGTTTAGGATCTTCGGGGTTTGGGATTCGTAGCTTACTGTAACATTCTATATCCCAATATGCTGTAACAGGTGATAAAGAGAAATCAACGGGAATTAAGTCTGAGTAATGAATTATCTTGTTATCGTATTTCTTTTCTAAACCGCTTGTGATACCTAAATCAATCAATAATCTACGAACAAATCTAATATCATCTTCCCATCGATTATCTCCAAAACAACTTCGGAACTTTGATACTACATTAGGGTTCGAGTAAATTATCCGTTTGAGATCTTCGCCTCTTATTCCCGGGGGAGACGATTCAGTTCGAGTGATGTCTGGGGAATGTGGAACCCTAGCGGATGCAAGAACGGAGGAATATGGTTCAAATCCCGAGACCTCGAACTGATATCGTCTTAGGTCTTCTCCTCGCGTATAGATATGTATATTTCCATTATTGACGTAATGACCAGTGATAAATTGGTGTTTCATTTGTATTCCTCTCCTATTATCATTCTCTTTCCTACGTGTTCCATTACGCAATGAAGCATGTGAGAGGTAGTCATGGCCCATTTTTCAATTACAAAAAGAATGTTAGTTGCTTTAATGATTTTGAACCCGCATAGTTCAAACATTCTAGTCCAAATCTCTTTTGGGAGGACAAACCAATGATGGTTTCCTATCTTTTCTGTAGTAGGATCAGGCATTTGGATACAGGCCCTTCCCCCGTCGCGGAGAACTGCCCACATCTCAATGCATGCTAACCAAGGATGTGCAGTGTGTTCAAGACTATGACAGCTATAAACCACATCAAAGCTCCCGTTGGGGAATCTCAAATCGCACATGTCCATTGTTTGAAAGGTTCCTCCCCGTTTTTCTGTTTCTCCTTTCCACCGTTCACCCATGAAACCTATCCCAGTGGCCTCATATCCTAATTGTTTTGCTGTAATGATCTCAGCACCACAGCCGGGGCCTATTATTAACATTCTAGGATATTTGGAGGAGGGGAAGAATTCATTATGATCTGATTGACCAAACCAATTTTGGGCTTGTTTCATTCTCATCTCAAAGTGTTCAGTAATATCTTCTTCTTTTTCAGGGAGTGTATCACAAGATCCCCTGCTAAGAAAGAGATCCCATTTTCTGGTATCAAACTTAGGCCATACCTCGTCGGGGGGCTCTGATATATATGGTATTTGACCTTTCATTTAGATCCTCCCCTTAAGATTTCGATTCTAGGTTCTACTTCTTTAACAAAGAACCAGAATCCTAGAACCAACAATGTGAACGCTTCAATAAGATGCCATTGACACAAAGCCCAAGCCATAACTCCAAAAGGGGAACATCCAAGATACAACCACGCGAATGCCTTCAAAGCCTCTTTTGTATCTTCGTTCATTTGAAAACCTCCGTCAAAGGTGTTAGATTTTGAGGTGTATCAATTTTAAACTCTTCAGTATCATAGTTCATAATCAATAATTCAGTCCCTGTGGGCTTTTTCTTGCCCTTTGCTACAGTGGCAGTTTGTTTGACTATTTCCTTTTCAACGTAGAACCATTTTTCTTTTGGATAGAGATCGAAGACCTCATCGGTGGGATAATAAGACACAGCTACTTTCCCCTTGATATTATTGAGTTGCTTAGCTAATCTGTAGTGGTCTCGGAACACAAAGGGTCTTTGATAGTAGTTTGGGCGTTTGTTAGGGAATAGATAAGGAGGGTCGCAATAGAAAAATGTTCGTTCAGCATCATAGTCTTTGATGCATTTTCCAAAGTCTAGGTTTTCGATTACTACCTCTCTTAGACGATCTACAAAGAATTCTAGGTTGTCTACCCTATTCTTCATTGGAAGTGCTGAGTTTTTCTCTCTGCGAGTCTCCCAACCTAATTCTAAGATTCCTGAATAACAAACATTAAGGCAAAAGAACACCGATGCTGCTCGCTCAATATCGTCTTTGAAGTCTCTAGTCATCATTACTTTCATCCATAGTTCTTCGAAAATAGTACGAGATAGTGGTAAATATTTGAGGTATTCTTTCATTTCAGTACCCCGATCTCGGAGCATGAGAAAAAGATGAACTACATCATCCCATTTATCATTGTAGACCTCAAGTTTGCTACGGCCTTTGTTTAATAGAACCCCACTGCTCCCACCAAAGATTTCAGCATAGATGACATGAGGCGGGATATAGCCTATAATCCACTTGGCTAAACGATTCTTCCCACCAACATATGGCATCAGCGTGAAGGTCTTGGTCAATTAAAGATCTCCTTCAGAGGGGTTATTTCTTTATGTTTGATTCTTTCGGCAAAAGTTAGTTTAACCCAATCTGAATCTTCTGGGAGGAATTTCATAATACAGGTTTGGACTCTACTGCCCTTGAATACAGCACGTGGGAGATGTATTATTTCACATAATCCGTTCCTCAAAAACCAATTAGTCCTTTCTTTGCTGTTGATTAATAAGAGCCACGGCAATAATATAATAATCTTCTTGCATCCCGTTCTAACACGCTTAAGTATTTCAAAACCTTTAATCATAGGTGTGAAGGGGGGGTTGGATAGGACCCAATCAATTGATTCTCGCCGGGGATGATATTTGTATATATCTTCGGGGGTGATTATTTTACATTCAGGAAATTTGTTTTTTATTGAATCTACTAAGTTCCCTGCGCCTGCGGTAGGTTCTAAAATTGTATTGGGGATGCCTTCTATCATTCCAACCATTAAATCGCAAACCCAAGGTGGGGTTTGGAAGTTTAGATTATTCAATCAAATCAATCCTTCCATTTCAGCACGGTCTTTGGCAAACCGAACCCATTGTTGTTTTTGAATTCGGCTTTCCTCAAGGTCAAAGCTGCACATTCTACACCATCTTATTCCATACAAGATTCGTGTGGTTGCTAATTCACCGGGCTTTTGATCCCCTTCATTAACGTCACTATCATAGAAATCTCCTTTGCATCGAGGACACCAACCTAAGTCTATTACTTTCTTTTTAGGCATCATAATCCCTCATTCTTTTCCTTTACATGTTCTTTCCATTTCTTGTTAACCAAGTATATCGCCATTACACACCCCTCTATTGACGGCCAATACATTCCATAGAGTGCGAACAGTATCTGTATTACAGATGTTATAGGGTCAGAATTGTTTGTTAGCCCGATCCTAGTATCGTTTACTCCGTGAATACTTATATCATCTCCATTAACTTCAACTTCTCTTCCGACACTACGAAGCCAATCCACTGTTTGTTCGATGTTTCCTTCTGACACATACATAGCATGCTCTGCAATTCTTTCTGCGACACTCATTTCAATACCCAGCTCCATATTGGTACTATAAGCTTCGGCCGTAATTTCATTTTATACATCCTGATTCCATGTTCGCCACAATCAGATCCGTCATTGACAGTCTGATAACCTGCCTCAATCATGTCCTTGTATGTCATCATCCGTAAGTAGTCTTGAAGATAAGGTATCCCTGTATCCTTTGCAATCACATGAATAGCCATTTGGTCATTGAGATGTCCCCAAAGGCTGAAACCTACGGCCTTATCATTTATTTTTACTATCTTTCGGTGTATGTCAGGGAAAATAGCAAAGTTTTGGGTTAACCATTGCGTGTAACCAAAGTCAGTGAACTCTTCACGTTTACTGGTTCTATACCATTGTTTGACTACTTCCCAAGCCTCTTCTGAGTTTGTGGTTGGAACCCATTCGGGATTATGTTCATTGATGAAACGATTCACGTTCTTTCTGAAGTTCTTTATTTGAACAGTTTCCTTGAGGTCAAAAATATAATTTACGTCATACAGCTCGTTTCGATAGCTCTTGATATCGGTCTTGTTTGGGCCAATCCAGACCCGTTTTGGTAGAAAGTCAGTCATTTCTATATCCCAGTTTTTGATATTAGGCCCTACAAAAAAGACCTCATCTTTATCACACCAGAGATCTGCGAAGGTATCATCTAAGTGCCATTTAGTTCCTGTAGTCTTGCTCATTGCAAAGACTAATGGGAAATAATGATAAAAGGTATCCCAATGTTGTGATGTGACGTTTTGCTCGAAGAGGGAACGGTCTTCAAGAGTAATCTTATCGTTAGTCATTATAATCACCCGAACATCTTTGCTAGATTCTTCTTGGGTTTTTCTTTACTAGCTATTCCTTTCAGTTGTGTCTCAATCGATTTTGCATTCCAAGATTTCTTTAGGGCTTTCCCGCCTGTCATTTATTCACCTCCTTCCTTTGGAAGATGACGGTGACTTCAATTTCGTTGAAATCTCCTACATCACACCAAAGGGCATGTAAGTCAAGGGGTGCGCGTGATACCTCATTTAATCGTTCCATTTCCCAATCTACTTCGCTGGATTTATCATAAGGTCCGGTCTCCCAATGTAAATTTACACAAGTGTTACAGAACAAGGAATAATTATATTGCTCTTCATCTTCCCTGATATGTTCTCGGGGGGCCCATTGAGGACAACCCACTTTTGTACCCCTTTTACTCAATAGTGGCATTATTTTTTCGTCCATTATTACACCCTCTGTTCTCTCAGATCCCTCAGACGGTTTAGAGTTATTATGAGTTCATCTCTCTCATCTTCTTGCCTTTCGATTGCTCGATTCATACGGACAATTTTTTGCTCTAGCTTATCAATTCTACTATTAAGTTTTCTTAGGGTATCTTTTCGTTTTGGCATTGTCTTATCTCTCCTCAATAGCAAAGGACAGCAGTCCTTCCATCTTACATCCGCCTGCAACGGTTCCTGTGATACTTATGCAATGCTCGTCAAAGATCCCAAACTTTATAGGAGATTCGATTACGTTCTTCAAGCAGAATAGATCCATTGATATTACCTTAGCCTTGCCTGTTGCAGTCAATTCAGTGAATGCAGATTTTAATCCTTTAGTGAGATGCACATCACTCTGGATCTCGACTGTTCCACTGGCCTTGCATTGGTTCACATGAAGGATATTACCATCCAATATCAATTCAGTGAGTAATATCTCTTTCAATATGTAATCAAAGAACTCAGAGGGTATAGGTGTATCAGGTTCCTTCCAGTCTTTTTTGAATGCGTCTTCGATATCGGCCTCGAAGTCTCCTTTGTCAGGAACAAAGACTCTGCGATTTCCGCCTTTATCAGAGAACTCAAACATGACTCGTTCATCACGAATTGAGATCTTTTCGGTGTTACTTGGTGCCTCAGTGCTGTAGAAACAACCTTCGCCCATGTCTACTCCCGGATAGAACTTAAAAAGTGCGCTGCGTTGATCGTTCAATAAATACACTTTGTCACCGAGCAATTGTATAAGTCCTCCACGTGAATTGGTGTAGGTGGTTTTGATTGCTCTTCCTATTCTCAGTACTGCTTTGAATACTTCTTCATTCATTTAGATTTACCTCATTTTTGTATTTAGAATATCCTGTATTATTACTCCCACTCAAACTACCGTTCTTTTTGAGTCTTTTCAATCCCTGTAAGGCCAAATTTAGAATTCCACTCAATTCTTTCTCGGTTGTCAGATTTGATATAAGAATGTCCCTTTGAATATGTTTTTCATCCTCAGGAAAGAATTGGTTTGGAAAATCTATGATTCTGAAGTGTCTGTAAACTCCAGTAGTATCATCCTCTGTCATCGGCAACATATTTGTACTAAAAATGAATTTGGCATAGTTTACAAAATCAATAGGACTATTATTCCTCCGATCTGCACGAATTGTATTTCCGCTAGTAAGCTCCTTGATAATTTCTGGGCGCCTGAATTGACCCACTATGATATCAGCGGAAATATTAACGAGTTTATCAAATAACTGAGCAAACGCCCATCGGCTATTTTCGATCTGTCGGGGTAGTAATGTTGCTACGTTATCAACTCCAACAAATTTTTTCAATGCTTCCAATAGAATACTCTTTCCATTTCTACCTTTTCCAACACATAACACGATAACATCGCAAATGTGCTCTTTTAGAAGGCAATATCCAAAGAATTCCATAATTGTGCCACGATCAATTTTATCAGGGATTACGTCTGTCAAGAATGATTCAAAGTTTTTACACTCACAACTTGGATCGTAGGTAACTGGTATTGTTGTAAGGGATTCCTCAACGATAAGGCCTTTAAAAAATTCCAATGTTTCAATATCAAGTACACCGTTCTTAAGTTGTATTCTGTTCTTGGTCATTCTAATCGCTCTCCATTTCAATTCCAAATTTGTTTGTACAACGAGGGCATTTTAAGCCTATCATGCCATATCCTCCGCCCGTTGTTTTGTCATGTGTTATTATAAATTCTTCTTTACACTTGGGACAGGTGGTTTTCTTCCCTTGGATCTTTAGTTCTTCGAACCTACTCAGGTCCATGTGGTGCGGTTTTTTCATTCGATTGTTCCTCCTTTATCAAAAATTGTTCAAATCGGGTCTTTGCAGCTATCTCAGATTTTTCAAGGGCTTGTTTTGTTTGTTTTTGGCCCTTAAGCCCTTCCAACAAATCTAGCATTAATTTCAATACTCTGTCTTTTAGTTCGATGAATGTAGCGAGACGGTTTTCAGTCTCTTCATCATCATCTTCATCTAAGTCTGACATTAATAAAATTGAGGTTGTTGGTATAGATACTTTTAATGTATCTATGATAATGTCACAAACTAACTCGATTGCTCCATAGTAACCTGCTTTCCATGAATCAATTGCTAATTCAAATGCAATGGGGTTTAGATATGAAGGCGAATCTGGTGAAGTGAGATCTATTAATACTTCCCCACAATTCGGGCAATTAAATTTCATTTTGATTCATTCTCCTTTAGTGATACAGGGTGTCGCTGTCCAAGGGATAAGGCGATCATATTCCTGAAGGTGAGGAGCTCGCTCGGCCGAGACATTATAATCGGTCCTTCGCACGACATTTTGCCCGATATCCAAGATCTTACATCCCTTCTTAGGACTGTAGCGCCCTGTATCATGATAGTTCATTTTGATTTCTTCTCCTCAATACGCCCTCGATAGTTCATCACGGAGATCTTTCTTTGCTCTCTCATAGTCCTCTTTTTTCACCATAGTACCCCAACAGAATTTTTTAGGGCACTGTGCAGCAAAGGCTTCCTTTTCAATTTCATTTCCGCAACTTAGGCATTTTAGTGTGGTCATTCTATTCCCTCCAAATGATATTCACATATAGCGTATTGTTCAAAAGCGTCAACAAATATTGCATAGTCACTAAAGAATCCTCCCTCACAGATATAACAACGATATCCTCTGTTCCAGTTCTCATGATCTATTATTTGTAAGACCTCTCCGGGATTTAGGAACCAGAGGGAATCTTCTCGCCCTTTGTAAAGATTTTCGAAATTGTTATTTGTTTTTTCGACGAATTCTTCATTCGTCATTCTAATAAACTGTATTTCGGGGTTTGAGCGGATTATTTCTATAGTTGAAATCATTTAATCATCTCCAATGGATGGTGGTCTTTCTCCACCAAAATATACTACATCAGGATTTAATTCGCCAGTTATCCTGAGATATCTCATGTCCTCATCATAGTCAGGATAGTCTGGGAGATGAGTCTCTAATACAGCAGTCAATGTATCTTTCTTTTCAGAAATCAATTGACTATATTGAGGAGACAAAGTAATTCTTGAAAAATACGCCTCAGTTTCTATGTAATCAACTTCAGCAATGTTTACTTCTCTGGTAATCTCGTTTCGTTTGGGCTTTTCAGGATCTTTGTACCAACGCAAGACCACTAGATCCGGCTCAGGAAAGACCATTGGATGTAATATATTCGTCCTCTCAACAGTACTGAATCCTTTCCACGATTGTGTAAATACATCGTAACCTGAAATCTTATGATAATATCCTATTCCTTTTTTGTTCATTTAATCATCTCCAATGGATGGTGGTCTTTCTCCACCAAAATATACTACAAGAGGGTTAGGTTCGACAATTATCCTGAGATATCGAAGATCTTTATCATAGTCAGGATCATCAGGGAGATGACTCTCAAGTACAGCAGTCAATGTAGTTCCCTTCTTTATAATCAATCTGCTATAATTAGTCATTATTTCAGTAAATGAAAAAGGTCCCTTGCTTGATATATCAAATACTTCGGATATTACCATTTCTTTGGTGATTTCGTGAATGCTAGGTTTATCAGGATTTTTGTACCAACGAAGAAGTACTAGATCTGAATTAGGCAGTAGGTTGTCCTTCCAATTAGGATTTCCGCGGAATTGTACATTCGTTCGTTCGACAGTACTGAATCCTTTCCACGATTGTGTAAATACATCGTAACCCGAAATCCTATGATAATATCCTATTCCTTCTTTTTGTTCGTTCATAATATTTCCTTCTTTTTGTTCGTTCATAATATCAATACCATTTATCTCCGATCCATGTTCCTTTGTCATAAACTGCAACAAACAATGAGATTCTCTGGTTCATCTTGTTCCTGCGTTCTTCATCAGTGAGGGGGTGTTTTAATATCAAAAGATGTACTTCGTATTCGGGGTTTCGATAATATTTATCATTAAATCCTCTTTCAAGGAGGACTAGGTTTAATTTAGCCCATTCTGGGGTGATGTGCAAAATAGGAATATTAATCCCATAATGACCCTTTGCTCGTTGTATTTCTATCCTGATATATTCGTCCATAGTTCAACCATCTCCATTTGTATCTTCTAGATCTTCTTCCTTCCAAGGATTAGGAAACCGTTCGTCGACCCAACTTCTAAGTGCATCGTCCACGATTTTAAGTTCCTTTCGGCCACTTTCATGGCCTTTTTTAACATAATCCGGTACTTGGTCCATGGATTCTTTCATTGCCAAGAGGCCGTCGCAAAATTCTTTAATATGTCTCTTGTCATAGGTTAGATTGTATGATTCCACGGTCTTACGGAATTTTATTTCCTCTTCTTTGGTGAGCTTCAGTGCGTGAATATCATATCCTGTATCAAAATAGATCTTGACTACGAATTCGCCTTTATTGGGCATTCTACAGGGGCTGCGGGTTATATTGGTACTGTATCCCCAACGCTTCAATATCCACGCCTTGATTCGTGCTGTGAAGTGGAACTTGGTTGTGTAGTGTTTGGTTTTCATTCGTTTAATCCCCTTTTAGACGGTTGTTTTGAATCATAGAGAGTTTTGCCCTTTTTTATTGAGGCTTCTAGGTTACGTATTATTTTTTGAATTTTCATATATTCCCACATCCAGTCTTCATTAACTGAAGCATCTTCAAATATTATATCAGTGAATTCCTCGTAGCTCAATAGTTTTTTTAAGTCACTCAGTTTTGATTTTATATCTGTAAATAACATTAGTTATCACCACCAAATACATTGACTAAGGCATCAAATCCTTGCCCAATCTCATTCTTGTCGAACTTGTAGATTATGTTGCCTTCGGGACTTATCCCGGCATTCCTGATTCCTTCAGCAGAGTCTGGAACCCAGCAGTCTTGCTTGTCGCAGTTCCAGACCTCTTTGACCCGTTGACGGATTGAGGGATGTAGTTCATGACCGTAGTATTGTTCATCGAACTCTTCAAAGCTCAAGGACTTCTTGTCGCGGAACATCTCATATACAGCTGTCCATAGGTTGTATTTGTTCCATGTCCCAAAGAGATCTCCTATACCGCAACACGTGGGATCGTCGCCGTATGGGATGCTGTTGAAGTCGAAAGTCGAGGCCTTTATTCCCTGTTCCTTGAAATAGTACATCATCTTTTGAATGAGGTAACTGCCTAATGTAGTGAACTCAGAGGTTGCCCAAAACATCCTGTCGAAATCAAATCCTGCGTTGTAGAACATTTGACGAATGGGCTGACTCTTCACGGTGTAGCTGTAGCTATCGAGTAGTGTATGCTTCACCCCGCAGTCCTTAGCCTTTGCAGCATAGGCCTTCATGTGCTCATCATCATCATTAATGAATGCCATTATAGGCTCAAATCGTGGCATGGCTGTGATTCCAACATCATTGAATTGTTTTATCACTTCCCAGCGTTCGTCGGGAGATGGAGCATGCGGTTCTAGGCGCTTTGCTATATCTTCATCATGGCTTATGATACTTACCATAATTACGGCCTTATCTTCCATGCTTGTGATGAGGCTGAACCATGGTTCTTCTTTCAATACAGTTCCTTTGGTATTGATGACAAAGGGATAATCAAAGTCCTTTACGATCTTAAGAGCCTCATAAGTCACCATCTTTCGCCGTTCCTGCCTCAGGAATGGTTCTGCTCGATTACCGAATCTGATTGGCAATCTCATCGCAGCACATTTCTGTAGTGCCCTATCGTTGGTCACCGCTCCACAATATGCAGTCTTCTTGTCAGTACGTTCATAGGGGTCGCGGATCTTGCGGTGAGCCAATACCTCACGCATAGTATCTTGAACATGGTCAATGTGAGCAAATCGAGGAACCCGTATATCGTAGCCATCGAACCACGAAGTGTACATAGAAGATTCAGTGTACTTGCTGAAACAATAGATACATCCGTAGCAGATTCCGCCACTGACAGGATCGAAGTTAAAGGGAAATGGGCACTCCGCAGCTCGGCAACTTATCTCCACTATAGTCTTGAATCCGCCGGGGAGGAACTGTTTATGCTCTCTAAAGTCACTTTTGAACAGATCGTAGACCTTGTAGACCTTTCGGCGAATATGAGATCTGACCCGTGATACACCGGTATCCACTTCCCTACGTGGAATCAGTGGGGGGACCCCGGGGACTATCTCTTCGATTTTGAGTTTATCGTGGTATTTTGTATATGTGTCGATCAGCATTGTTTTTTCTTCCCATTTATTAGTGGTTCTTTTAAGACGAATCGTACAATTGTATCACATTCTTTGATCCCACACCATTTTAATATGTATTTTTTCCCCTCTCGCCATGTTACACAACCGCAAGGATGGCATTCAGGTTTATAGGAACAAATACCTTCATTTGCTAAGATATCAAAGAATTCTTCATTCTCAGAAAGGCAGAAAAATATATGACCAAAATCTTTGTAATTTTCACAGGTTAAACAATCACAGCTCATTTTAAATCCTCCGGTGTAGGTGTTCGATACATCGCGAGATAGGATTTCCTATTTACATGAGGGTTGTTGAATCTTCTTATTACGGCCTTTATAGTTGGATGGCCTAACATACATTCTTGGGGACCGCATTTTTCTAGGTTTAAGTCTTCTTCAGTATCATATACCGGGTTTTCAGCAAATTTCATGTTTTTGCAACATATACAACCAAAGGGCCAATAACCTTTTGTAGAGTCTGAGCACTCTGCTTTGATTGGCATACCTTTATCCCAATCAAAGAAGTTAAGTAATTGACTTCTGTGTCTTTTTAAGATATGAAGAGTTGCCCTGCGTCGCTCTGTTTGTAATTCAGGGAGGTTAATTAAAGCCTCTAGATCTTCTAAACTGAGGTTTCTTACGAGTGTATTCCATTCGGTGCCTCCCGTTTCAATTTCGAGAATTTTTGTTTTTTCATTATTCATTTTATTGAATCATATCCTTTATGTTTTAATTCCCCACAAGAACAACGTTCCCAAGTACCAATCTTAAGAAGTGCTTCGTCACATGCTGCCCTTGATGCTGTGAATCTAGGGTCAGGTTTCAGTGGTATTTGTTCACAGTCAGGACATCTGCGAGCTTCTTCTTTTCTATCTTCATATTTTATATTTAGAAATATCAAGAATATTGTGCATATTATGCCCAATCCCATAATTATTTGTAGTATTATATCCATTCTAAAAATCTCCTATCCTTCATCTGTTATCTCCACTTCCTCGTATAGTCCCTCTTTCCATTCTTGAGGACAACATTTTAATATTGAGCCTTGCTACTTCTCCCATTTCGGTGTCTATGAGGGTACATATTGTTGCTAGATACCAAAAGGCGTCTCCCATTTCATGAATTATTGAAGCTCTCATTTCTGCTGTTAATCCTCCAGAATCTCTCTGTATTTTTTTGACTTTGTTTGCTAGCTCCCCAATTTCACCACACAAACAAAGTGTACGATATACTAGGTTTTGATTTCCTATGAGATTGATTAGACGTGTGATTAAAACATAGTGCTTGTCCTCAGGATCTACTCTGTCCATTAATTCAGTATATTCTTCTGGGGGATACAAGTCCGTGGTCTTGGCAAATTCTTGATATTCATTAAATCTCATCTTTTCCACCCAACTATGGTCCAAGTTCCATGCTCTATTATGAACTCTTCACCGGCCTTGGTCCTTATTGTTATTGGTTCTTTGCCCTCGTATTTTCCGACCTTGTAATTCATTTTTAACTTTTCAATGGTTTCAATGGCTTCGGCTAATGATTGAGGGTTATATTCGAATATTATAATCTTGTCGGGGTAATTGATTTTTTCTGTCAATCTATGCAACACTCCCTTGGAACCCCTAATTGCTTAAGTCTTGTGCAAGAATAGGGCTTTAGATACGTACAAGATTCTATCATTTTTTTGGTTATTTCAGGATCCCATTCATCCCAATTCAATTCTTGATACATCTTGAATACTTCTTCTTTAGAAAAGAATCCAAGAAGATCTGCGGTGACTGCTGCCCTGACGTAATGGAGGGGGTGATGCCTCATTATATGGCGATACAAACATGGGCGTAATACATTTTGAAGTAAGAGGTGGCCCTTTATTTCAATAGAATCCCGTTCGTCTTCTTCAATCTCAATATTATCCGATGGTAACAATATACCATCGGGAGGAGGATTCATTAATTCTAAGTAAGGGAGGACAGAATCGGGTGAATGAACATAATCATAACTGTGGGGCTTTTTACTGTGCTCAATTAATTCTGCGGTGGACATATTATCCCAGTCCGGTGGGAGATAAGTACACCAAGTCAAGTTTTCAGGAGGTCTTAGAGTATTCGGAAATCGTGTTATTCTTCGTATATCACCTATTACAACAGAGTCTATACATTTTGCCTTTATCTTCCCATTCTCATGACCAAATGCTGCGCAGAGAATCCCATAAGATGCACTTTTCAAAAGTTTCTTGGCTTCTTGGTTTTCATAGGTCTTAGGTTTGGTAAGAATGTCAAGAGCTATACCCTTCTTTCCTGTAATTCTAGGAATGACTCGATATTGCCCCTCATCGACTGCCCAACGATAGAGTTTCTTTCCCTCATCAAAAGATTGTTCTAGTGTAGTGATTCCGAGTTTATAATCTACATCAAAATAGATCTTGTCTATGAGTGTATATCGGACATCATCTATGACCGTATCTAAAGGATAAACCGAGGTGTAGCAATCCCTCACGCCGTTATTACTATCAATAAAATTTTCTAAATCTTTGATAGTTCGTGCGGGTTTGTTGACCCAACGATTGGGATTTGCTACCTCTCTTGGCATTCTGCCGAATAGTATTTTGGTGGTTTTATCCAGCTTCAATATTGTGACCTCAATCGCTTGAGCTTAATAGATAAGTCAAGTGATAGTCTTTGTTCTTTTGTGAGAACACAGAGGCGTCGGGGCGGAGAGTCAACCAGAGTTCTCCACTGAATTGATTGAAGATTTTTTCTAAGTACCCTATTCCGAACTTCATCGAGAGATCCTCAATGACTTTGGTTTTGCTTGGGGTTATTTTCTTCTTGAAGTTACCAACGCCTTCCACTAATAGGATAATTTCTTTCTCTTCCTTAGTGGAATCTTCTTTATCAGCGATATTCAAGAAAACCTGTTCACATTTTGGAAGATTACTCAAAAAGTCGTTCTTGACTAATATCTGAACTTTCGCCTCAAGATTTTCAGGGAGTAGTCCCATTGTTCTGTCGGTCTTGAAGGTGATAGGCATGGCCTGATCTTCTAGATCCATAAGTGGTTCTTCATAGGCCTCTGTCTTTCCTTTGATAAAGATCTTGGAGTCTTCTGTGTAGACCTCAATCTTTTCGTCATTCACAAAGCTAGTCTTCATGATTGCAAGAAGGGATTTCGATATTGCTATTTTTTCTGGTTTCTTAGCCTCATATTCTAAGAAGTAGTCCGACTTGTAACGGGCTACAATCATTACACTATCAAGGCTGATATCTTCGAATAGTACACCTTCAGTAGTGAACTTGCCTATATTAGAGTCAAGCTCAGTAGTCTGATGATGTAATAGCACATTCTCCAACAACTGTTGGAATCGTTTTGGTTCAACTACGATTTTCATTTTTTGTTCCTCATTTTTTGCTGGCTTCTATAATGGCTTTTACGCCTTTATCTGTAATATCAACTTTCACTCCTGTCTTCATTTCAGGGGTCTTTGATGATTCAACGGTGGCCCAGAATATCTTTCCGTCTTCAGTTTGTTCGGATTCTACATAGATAACAGTTCCGACTTGGGTTTTGATATTCGCAGCCCATTTCGGTTCCCGTCTTTGTTCAACTATGTTCCCCCCAACTATCTTTATCTTTTTATCATTGATATAGGCAGTGTATATCACACCCTTCTTTGCCAGCTTTAAACAAAGGTTGTGAACTTGATTTGCAAACATGTTTCGTTCCTTCCAAAGGTTCAAATTTGCGAATCCTTCGAAGGCCTTGAGGTTTTCTTGCCATCGCATATTCATTTCACAGATATCTCGGATAAAGATCTCGGTCCCGTCAATGACGATATGATCTGGTCGCATTTCTTTTATCGGCCCTTCTAAAAGTTTGTTAATGTATCTGAAGGACTTTTCTGCGCTCTCCATCCATAATTCTGTTGTATTTTGGTTTAGATATCGTATCCCATCAAAGACGGTGATTCTTTCGTCTCCGTCATATCTGAGTTCTTTGATTTGGGTAGTCTTTCGGTCAAAGGATATCACAGCTATTTTACCTTCAAAGCTGAGTGCTAATTCAGTCTTGCCGTTTCCTTTAAATCCATAAATTATGCAGGTTCTCTGTTGACTCACTTCTTCGGGGCTAAGATCGAATTCTATATCAACTTCGCCCTTACTTATTTTAGTATGGATTTCTGTGGCGTCTGCTAGGTCTGTTTCTTGGGGTGTATCTTCGGCTAAGTTGGCAAAAACCTCATCTGTCTCCTTTTTTGATTTAGGTTTAGGCTTCGTCTTCTTCTTCTTCTTTTCGGGGGTTGGTTTTTCTTTTTCCTTGGGTTTAGCTTTCGCTTCTTCCTTCTTGGGCTTAGTCTTCTTTTCCTCTTTTTTAGGTTTTTCAGGTTCTTCCTTTGGTGGAGGATCCTTCTTTGGTGGGGGGGTCTTCTTATCGGCAAATTCCGCAAAAATATCATCAAGATCGCTGCTCATTTTTATTCATCTCCTTTTGGGGGTTCAGGTTCATCGGGTTGGGTCCTAACAGGTAGAACCAAAAAACAATTCATTTGGATACTGTCGTCTTTTTTGCTCCTTACAATAGATCCATAGAATTCACATTCATCGTCTTCCTCATATACCATTGCAGAGGGCGCTGTCCAACATGTAAATCCCGGTGGTCGAACATCACCATCCTCGGTTACTTGTGGATCATCAAACCACATGGAATCATCGGCTATAGTATAGGTCCCCTGTTCATCACGGGACCACATACGTGATATCATAGCTCGGATACACTTCCAATCTTTTGTATTCGTAAAGCCATCACTTCTAACAAATGATAGGTGGTCCTCAGCTTCTTTGATTGTAATTATAGGTATCTTTAACAGGTTTTGCAAAAGATCATGGGGGCTTACCCCTAGACGATGAGGATTCTCGAACTTAGTTCTACTATCAGCTACAAAGTCACCGTCTTTGAATTGCCCCAACTTTAAGTTATTGTATTGACAAAAGAGATTCATGCTTTCGTATAATCTTGCTACGGTGCCCATACAACTTATGATTTGGATTCCGTTCTCTCCCTTTATTATTGCGTATATGACACTTCTAGGTTTCTTAGAGGATTGAGTTAACCGAGCTTCTGAATATCCAATGGGAATTACTTCATAAGACTTTGCAGGGGGTCGTGCTATGTAATCCTTCCAAAGATGCATTAGGCTGGTCCTGTGACGCTGTTCGTCATTTGCAAATCCGCCGGTTTTTTGAATAAATTCGCTTTCGTAGAATTCTAAGTAATCCCTGATTATCTCATCGATTTCTACTTGAGAACGTTCATGGATGTTGTTTATTTTTTCCATAACAAACTCTGGTAAATCGCCTTTAGTCATTGCCAATTTCGTTTTTGCTCCTTAACTTCAAAATTTCTTTTAGAATATCAAGACCTTCAATTAGTTTGTTCAAATTCGTATCTTTCTTGAAGATCAAAACACAATCAGTATGTGCTATGTAGGGGATCTCATCTTCGCCTTCTATTCCAAGCTCTTTTCGGAGTGCCTGAGGAAGATGAGTATAGCCTCTACCATCATAGATCCTTACGAAACCATGAGGTTCGGGAGATTGTTCATTCAACATTTTTTGTACAAACTCCTGTTATTCTTTTTATTAGTAGGTTACTAATGGAATGTGTAAATAGGTTATATATATATTTTGTTGTTAGGTTGTTACTCAGATCTTGCAATGTTATTTTGATTCAGTCCCTTTCTTTTTCTACTTCCAACATTAGAGATAGAAACTGTCGATATGGATTCACTCCTCCTTTCCTATACGTATTTCTACCTTTGAGCAGTGGTGAATGTTTCCACTCGGACCACCAGTCAACCAACTGGAATCCATGTTCTTCAATTACTTCAGTCATCTCCAGTATCATGGATTTTCTCGGAATCAGGTTCATTGTTTGCGGGCAATGTAACCTCAATCTACATGCTATGCCGTAGTCTGCTACAAATGGCCACTCACCATTACACTCAGCATCTTCATAGAAATATTTCTCGGTTAATGCCTTTGCCAAGTCTTCCAGCTCTCGTTTCAATTGGTCAGTAATGTTGTATGCCATATTTATCAGGTCTCTGTTCACTGTTCTCCACTCCATATCCATAGCCCGCTTTTAAGTAACAAAAGATCTATAGTTACATATTTACCACAACTTTGACGGCCCCACGCGTCGACAGTAGGTGGTATCTTCACAATTGCTATAAATCTGCTTTTCACCTCTTTATCACTTAATTCCATGAAATCAGAATAATCAGGAATCTTTGCTGCATTTAGTGTTAACCATTTTTCATCTATTTGCATTAAATGACAAGAATTATTGCATTCTTTGTGGTATTTTAACCTTCTATTTGCTTCTTTCATACACATAGACATGGACGCCTTTTCTTCTTCATCACAATTTGCCATACTTTATTCCTCCGACTTTTTGGGCGGAGACTTCAGTTTCTTCTTCCACCATGGTAATCTTCTATATTCTCTGAGTTTTAGGTCGTATTCTTCCCTTTCCTTTTCTAATTTATCTTTGATGCGTTCTTGGCGTTCTGCTTCCCGTTTGGCATTCTTTTCTCTGACTTCTCTCCGATGTTCCGCCTCTTCTTCATCGATTACGACTCCTACTTTGTTGTGGAGAGAAATTGAAATTTCAAAGAGGACAATAGTATCATCGTCCTTCCCAATAAATCTATACAAACCACCAATCTCGATGACAAAGAGTTTACATCCTTCTTTTATCTTGGCGGGATTGTATTCTTGACTAAAACCATAATATGGCTCTCTGTCTTCTTTCGTTTCCACAAATCTGTCAAATAGTTGGTCTATATCATCCATCTGAGTTTCTATTTCTATTTTTGACAGAAACAGCTTCTTGGGTTTCTCTGCTAATTTGTGAAGAAGTGAATATTTTCGATAATTCTTCCCATGATGATATAGGATCTTCCCAGCAATATTTTCTGGGAGAAATTCACGGTTGAAACATTGTTCCCAATCATCAGTAACTCGTTTCTTCCACAATTCAGGTGATACAGTACCACAATGGGAACACGAGATCCTATCGGATGTGATGAGATATTTACAATAAGGACATTTTTCTGTTGTTATTTCTGAATTCATTTAATCACTCTCCTTTTTAGCCCCTTTGATGAATCTAAACCAACGATTCCTCCTTCTCATCCATTTATTTAAATTGACCAGTTTCGCTCGTATCCTAGAATCATATACATTTCCACAATCTCCACAAACATTGATCTGATGTTTAACCATATCAATTGAGTGGGATAACAATTCGAAAGTGCTTTGGGGGATCTTGTTTATTGGTGGGATGTTCCCCCCATACTTTTTGTATTCCTCAAGTGCCTTCTTAGGATCTTCATCATCATTTATTAGAGGATGGGTCCACCATGAACCGCAACACGGACAATCAAATATTATACACATTTCATTCATTCAAGTACCCCCTTTAGTTCCTGAAGTGGTTCCACATTTACAACATTTCCGATAGTAGTGGTTCCCAGAATTAGTGAGCCCTCCCAACATATGCCAATACAATATATGCCAATAATGTTTACAAGTCTTCGCTTTTTCTTCGTCGAACTCAAGATCGAATAGTTCCTTTACGGATAGATTCCTACAGGATGTTTCTGTCATTTTGAATCGTCCTCCTTTACTTTATCCATTATTTGCAAAATATGTTCGTCATCAGGAATATCAAAGTCTGTACAGACTCCGCTTAATAATAAAAGACTCAAAAGTATAGGCAGATCTTTAATTTTCTGTTCCATACATTTCCGGGTTTGATTGGTTTGGTCCTTTTTAGGGGGCGACGAGTCCAATCTTATCATTGCTTCTATAAGAGAGTTAAGAACACAATGCGAATCTATCTTGAAACCATAACGATCACTCCATATCTGTAGATCTCTGAAGACTCTTATACAACTTACATTCGTTAGTGAGTAGGGGTTTAGATCTAAACTAATCTCAAAGTTTGCGTTACGTTTGAAGACCCTAAGTTTTGTAAATTCAGAAGTCTTCCCTACACGAGTCCCTTGTTGTAGGTCACTTTGTAAACCGATGCCTAATGTTTTTGCAGGATCGTCTGCGTCAGAAGGTTCATTGAAGCCTTCTAAGAGAGTCTCTATAATTTTCAACTTATCAGTATTAAATTTTGGTGAATTTGTATAGAAGGTGAATTTGGTTTGATACATTGCTGTAGAAAATCGGTTGAACACTACACCTTCAAAGGGCTTTGTTTCATCAAACAATTTCGATGCAAATTCACGTATTCGGTCGTGAGATTTACCATTTTCTTCTCTTATTTCGGAAATTCTTGTTTTGTTTTGTTTCACGTCAGCTATGCTGCTCTTAAATGAGTTAATTAATTCTTTTTCTGTCATTTGTTATTCCCTCTTGGGTAACAATATTCACATTCTTTGTCTACACAAATGCTGATTGGAATTCCGTCAGCGGGGACAAATCCTTTTGTTATTGGAGACATCTCAACTCCCTTATCGCCATACGACATATGAAGTTCAGGTTTAGATCTACGGAATCGTTTCAAAAATCCTTTCCTTTTTTTCCTAAGTACCATTATGAACGCCGATATAGTCGCGATTGTTATTGCCATCATACATCACCTTTCACAAATTCTCCTTGGGACAACGCTTCATCGAGGACTTTACGCCCTTTCTCTGAGAGGATGAAGCAACCACGATATGGTCGGCGTACTAGGTTGGATTTTACTAATTTGTGCAAAATAACTCTGATATTTTTGGGTTTATAGGTAGAGTGTTTCAAGATCTCTTTGGGGGTGGCAAACCCTATCATGCTCTCATTGGTTGCGATGTTTATCGCCCGTAAGATCTTTAGTTTATTAGCTGTTATCATTTTATCACTTCTTCTGTATATCTCTAAGATATTTTGCTTTTCGTGCTAAGACCCATGATTGGTGCATGAGTTTTTCCCAATTCTCATCCTCTAGGAATTGCGCCGATCTTTTTATCATGTCTTTCATAAGTTGTTTGTCTAATTCATCCATCATCATCATCATCCTCCGAATGGTCAACAAAACTCTTCATATCGATAGATTTGCTATCATCAGGATGCCCTAGTGTAAGGCGTTGAAGTTGGTACGCCATAAGATCCCTCAAGCCTTTTGCTCCAAAGTATTCAAACTCTAATTCCCGGACTGGAATGGTTCCGCCCATCGTTACGAGTTTTGTCGTCTTTGTGTTCTTCTTTCTTAATTTCATACAGAGGGGAATGCCTACATGGTATTGCATCTCTTTCTTTGACATTGTTTTGCCACAGAAAGGACAACGATATTTAATTCCCATCACGCTGTCTCTCCTGTTATAAGATTGTAATATATTGACCTAACTACAAGATACCCTCTCTTACAATTAGGGCACTTTAGACTCTGTATATCATTAACAATGCTTGAAGAAACTGCCATCCCATACAATTGTTTTCGTGAGGGAAGATTATCACAATTAGGGCATGTCATAAGAAATAAATCAGTCATTCATATCACTTCCTCTGGAGAGAGATTAAGATCTTCTTCAGGTTCTTCCTTGATAATTTCTTCCCATTGATCTTTTTCAATAATAGGTTGATATTCTTCGTACTGTAATAGACCGCAGGAAAGACATTTATTTGTCCAATGACTTTCCTCGTTATCTGATTTATCTAAGCCTTCATGACCACAAAAAGGACTTTCCTCGTTATCTGATTTATCTAAGCCTTCATGACCACAAAAAGTACAAAAGTTTGGGATAAGGTGATAATAGATTTTTACTGTTCCGCTACCATATCTTACAGTACGTTTGTGAGCATAAACCAATTTCCCGGTCGGCTTTAATCTCATTTTTACAATTTCCCGAGACATTATGTTAACCTCCATTCTAGGGCCTCACGAACTATCTTACAGTCCTCAGGCTTTGCTCCAATTTCCTCTAAAGCTACATCATAGAAGTCTTTGACGGGTTCAAGAGGGAGTTCCATTTCTATGAAATCTATCTCAGTACATTCCTTTATTCCCTCAGCCAGTTTGTGCAGTTTGGTCCAATGATCTACATAGGTCTTCGTAATTGATAGGATATCATTGATAATCGTTTTTGCTTTCATCATAGTCATAGTGTAACCCCTTTTGTTTCGCCAACGTCTTGCTCACAGATAGGGCATATGTTGGTATTGGTGTTGGGTACTATAGTGCAGCGAGGACACAAAGGCCTTTCTAGCACCATAAGAGAGGGGGGAGTACCCTCTATATGTTCGTCTCTGAAGCTCCTTAGCTCCTCAAGATCAGGTCCAATCCATAGGGGCTCCTTATTTACAAGTAACCAATATTCAACCTTTTGAGGTTGATGAAATGAAATATTGGGATAGAGTTTTTGTAGGCATTTCTCACAATGTGCTCCGTGCTCGATCTCTCCGATTTTTGTGCCCCCGTCTTGACATAGGATATTGATGTTTTCAGTCTCGATTGATTTACTGCACACGTCGCAGTTAAATGCATCATCGGGTATTGGAATTACTTGGACTTTGTCGCCTAAATAGATCTTCCAAGAACGATTCTTGAAAGAGGAATCATCACGACTCAAGACCTTTATGTATAGGCCATGATTCATGATAATTACCCAACCTTCTTTTCGGCTTCCTTCTTCTTCTTTCGAATTAGGTGATGATACTTACGGATAGCTTTCTCATTCTTAGCGTAGAGTTCACGGGCACCTTCGAACCATTCGGATTCTTCGGTTTCCTTAGTCAGGATTAGATCCCCGTCTACATATTTGTAGCCTCTAATTAACTTGGTATCGATTAGAGGTAGTGGTTTATCTAGGACAATAATTTGTCCTGTAGTTGAGGCACTCTCTGCGAGATCTTGAACGGCTTTCATGTTCTCTTCTGATATGAGATAGGTCCCGCCTGTGGCTAAGTTACCACATTTGCGTTCGCCTTGAAATCCATATCCACCTTCTACGTATTCCCAATCTTCAACTCCACGATCTTTGAGTTCCTTTGATACATCAGTTCCGGGTTTTATTACAAGAACAATACCCTCAACGACGTAATAGGCAAAGATACCGGGATCAGTTTCATTAATTGCTTTGTTGTGAGCCAAAAATACTCGGCTCTTGCCCGCAATCATGCCTCGTGGGAGTGCTGGGACACGTTTGCATGCTCCCATTTTTGTGCTCTCTTGGATATAGTCATTGGTTGTATTGTAAAAAGATCCACCCACCCACATCAAGAGATCAGCAGGGTCTACCACAAGTTGGGGTTCCTCTTCCTCATCGGGAATCGTTTCTGCGGTTAAAACCTCAGTCTTGCTTTCTTCCACAGAAGATAAGGATTCGCGGGTGATCCCTATGTCTGTGGCAATATCATTGATACTTTTTAATGCCTTTGACTCTGCTAGTTTTTGCCTTAGAGCCTTAGTAAGCTTTGAGAGATATTGTTCAGTTTTACAATCCGAACAGATTACTTTCTTTGGGTTATCAGGATTTATATCCCAATCATGTTTTTTGCATGTCGTCAATATTTATTCCTCCGAGATATGTTGTTAACCTCGTACATAATAAAAAGTAACGAACGTATAAAAACGTTTCTATTATAGTGGTTAGGCTTTATAATAGTTTCTTCAATATTCGGAGCTTATGGTGCTCAAAGGCCTTTAATCCATCTTCCCAAGATCTACAAGGATTGCTATGATCTGTAGCCCAATGAATGATAAACGGAAATTGATCCCTCGGCCACCGAAGCCTCCCATCATTTGGAGCAAGTTTTATCAATGTTATACCATCATAACCATGAGGATACTTCGGGATATTTTTTCCAAGATGTAACACTAATCGTTTGATACCATTGTATGTGTATTCCTGTAAGACTACTTCAAGTTCAATCTTTTCACGTGAGATTATCATATCTTTCTTCCTCATAGATCTGGGGGTCTTTTTATTGATATCTTACCTGCTGTCTTCAGGACTTCAAACCTTTCTTTAGTTATGTATCTTCGAGATGCAAAGCCGGGACCGAGAATCCAAATAGCACCCTTAGGACCTTTTTTGACGGGAGTCCATCGTATTCGTTGTTTCTTCTTTCCAAATGTATCTTTATACCAACCAATAGTTTCGTCGTAAATTGCAGCTCTTTGGATATTACGTTTTTGCCGAGAATACTCTAAACGTTTTCGTCTGTGATATTTAGCTCTTTTATTTTTAGGCGCGCGTTCTAAGATCTTTAGGGTTTTAAGATCAACCCATCCTTCCTCATTTAATGTAAAGGATATCTTATCTTCTTTTTTGAGATTGTGTTTTTGAAAGATTGCTATTGCAGGGAACATTGCTATGGGATATTTTTCGATAATGGGGTCTTGAACCTGAAGATGTATTTCATCATAATCGTCACTAGATCGACAGCCCACGAATACCCCCCTTACATCTTTGGATAGAGGACTTTTGCGTATTTCGCGGAACTTAATGCGGGCTCGTTTCTTCCCGCTCGGCAGATGAACATCCCAAACTGCACCGCAATCGTAGCAAGATAATTCAATATCACGTGCGTAGGTTTGAATACCTAAGCCTGATACCGTTCGGCGAATCTCTAGGTGAGTACATTCTTCAAATGATATGGGGAAGAATTTCTTTTTCTCAGATTTTTGTTCTAAGTGCTTTGCCATACCCTTTGACCACTCGCCCGTTGGGGCAGGTGGTATTTCTCTTTTTGTTTCATTCATTATTTCACAACCAAGCATTTACAATCTTTGCGATTGTTTTAAGATCTTGTTCCATTACATCTAAATCTGGTACGCGCCATTCTTTAATAGGGTTCCCGGGTGTTGCCTTTAGGTTGGTGGTTCCTGTTTTGATGGTAAGATTCCATGGCGTTCCACAATCCCTACAGATTATGTCAAAGTCACGAATTTCCTTGGGGAAATAATATCCGCTATCACCAAACATCATTCTGAGATGTTGGCATTCTTTTACAGGGATTGTGGGAGTTTCTTTTTTGATTTCATCGAAGTCCTTTACATCAGGAAGCTCCGGCAGTGGTCCTTTTTTATCTCTTCGTTCGTTGATAGCTTTATTTTCTTCTTTGATTTCCTTTAGCATTTTTGTTGTTTTTTCGTGTAATTCCTTCGAAGATTTTAGTAAATCCTTATCCTTCTCTTTTGCCAATATTCACACCTTTGGATAGAGTCTAGTTCCCCATAGATATTTGTTTGCTAGATAAAACCAAGCAAATGCAAATACCATGAGAGTTATTGCAGCACCCCAATTTAATAGTAATGGTATTGGGGCAAATATACTGAGGACTTCCATCATACTCATTTTCTTCATTTCTTTGATCTTGTTCCAGTAACGGGGTATTACTAACATAATCAACAAGAAGAACATCCCTAGTGTTATTATGAATGTCCATATCAGTTTGTCTATTTGTAATCCAGTTTGAAGGAATAATGACCAAAGAATTATGATACCTAGCCCCTTTGAAAATAATCCGAATAGCATTGCCTTTATTTTGGGGTTGAAGTATTCGCTAGTGATTTGATTCCCCACTGTTATAATTTTACTCATGGTTTCGATTCTAGCACCTAACCGAATGAGTAGATTGGATCTCTCAAATTGCTCAAGATCTTTCAAATGACCTGACCAAGCGATTTGAAATAGAATTACGGCCCCGCAATAGATTACGTAAGTCCAGCCGATGGCATTTAACGTAGGTTGCATTAAGAACCAACCCCAAGCTGCCATAGTGGCGAAGCATATGACTATAGGAATGAAACCAAAGACAGTTTCTTTGCTAAGTCCTGCATTATATGCGGTCCCCCAAACGTACCAAAGGAAAAGCATAGCCATGGCTAACGCGGGATTAGGTGACCAAGAAAACATTAAGATAATTGCTACAACAGCACAGAGAGCTTTGCTGACGTGTATTACATTTATGGCCCTAGATACATCAATTTTACCACTGGGTAATGGATGATGGGACTTAGCAGGATCTACTCTATCATATCCTTGAGTGAAGTCTAATACACTGTTCTCGCCGAAGCTTGACCAATGGATGAAGAACATCAATATAGCTAGTGTTAGGATTTGAAATGGATCTGGGAACCCTACTAAGAAGGGGACCATGACAAGTAACAAATCTGCAGGATAGGTTTGGGCACGACCCAATTGTAACCAAGAAATCAAACGTGGAATCATATTTCTCACGTTATTCGTAAGCGTGGATTCTATATTTGTAGCTTAGCTTTGTAGGGGTCTTAGATTAACAATGCCTTTGAATCTTATCTTCCTTCTTTAAATCGCTCTAGGAACCGTGCTATCAAATCTCGAATTGGTCGGGGGAATTTTTCACCTTCTTCGGGGTCTGTTGCAACTGTTATGACATTAGATCTTGTTACCATTTAGACTACCTCTGCGTAGAACGAGAATGTCTGACCTGCGTCATCAGATGTAGGAAGCCATGTGAGGGAGTAACTTCCGTACTCACCTGTATGAACCGTTAATCCTGTACTCACTCCATCTTTGAATAATGTTACATCGCCTCCTGCTGCGTATCCCGCGACAGTATAACCGCCCGTGAATGTAACTGGGTATCCTGCTTTTACAGTAGTCTTGTCTGCACTAAGAGTTAACACACGTTCTACAGGCGCAGCCTCAACTGTGACTGATACATTGCCAGATGTAGCTTGTCCGAAGAACCCATTAACTCTTTGTCGAAGAGTTTTTCGTTCTTGAAGTGTTTTTTGTATTATTCCCTGATTCATTTTTCACTCACCTTTTTGCGTACCATCCTTACAATGTTCCACGCAGCCACAGCACGGAGGCCTGCCCCAGAAAATGGAAGCACCAGAATTGGAAGAAGTAAAGCAACTCTTGTCATCTACTTTTTCTTCCTCTTTTTCTTTTTAGCCTTTTTCTTGGTCTTAGTGACTTTCAAAGGGGTAGGTTTCTTGATTTTCTGCATGCCAGTGAGAGCCCTAAATTTTTTACGAATTGGCCCATCATTGATCAATGATTTCACCTTAGTGCGTACTTCTCCTTGACCCTTTGTTGCTTTTCGAATAACTTTCATTACTACCATTACCATTTTTTATTCACCACCATTTTAGCATTATCTTAACTATAGTAAATTTTCAGAATCCCACCGCTGCTATATTTATCGCGAGAGAACTTCCGGCAGCGTCGGAGCAGCCAATCGTGAAGCCGACCGTCTTACCTGAAATTTGGATCATTTGAGGTTCAAAAGTTACCGTGGTCTTGGGGTCTGAAGAAATAACATGAAATTCTATAATTTTGTCTATGCTGGTTAGCACAGGGCAAGTTGTTGAAACCCAAGTTAAAGTTCCAACTATCGCTTCTACGATCCACTGAACCATAGTATCGCCGTCTTTTTGCACAGTAACTAGATGATCACGTTCAGTCATTTATCTACCAAGTCTCCCACGAAAGTTTCTCACAGCAACGCTGAGGAGACTACCATCACCAATAGTTCTTTCAGGATGAAGTCCACGAACTTTTTCACGTGCGTCGAGTGAAATTATGTGACCATCTTGGCGCAATGCCTCATGATCTGTGATGGGTATTGATAATCTTGAAGCCTTAGATTTTGTGGGTATAGCTCTTGATCTTTTAGATCCTATCGCAGTTCCATCAAAGCCTTGCCCAAACAAATTACTTCTAATTCTCTTGATGTTCTGACCAATCTTTCCTTGACCAAACATTCCTTGACCAAATTGTGAAGATTTTACAGGCCCTGTCGTGAGGATCCCACCAATCACTGATGGTAAATTCGCGATTTCAGCGTCACTTTTCCAACCTGATTTTTTCCACGGGTGGACTATGTTCTTCCCTGTAGGAAGAGTTTTTGAACTCCTTCGTTGGGGTTCACTTCTGTTTCCAAATAAGTTTTCTAATATTGTCATAATTTTTTCACTTTAATCTGTTGAAACCACTGAACTGTGTTGGTTTTCGCCTTTATTATATCTTCCTCTTCTTTCTCGGTCTTCCCTTTCTTCCTTATCGGTTAAGGGCCTTTCATCAGCAACTGTTTCTTGGGATTGAAGATTATTACCTAGATTTTTACCTAGCCCCTGAATTCGAGTTCTGAGTCCGCCAAGAAGTTGACCACTAAACAATCTACCACCTTGATTCCCATCAGTCCCCATTCTAGCAAATCTCTCTCGTTCAAAATTAATCCGATCTTTTATTGTCACGTCAGGTGCTCGTCTAATCTTCCTGCCGAGTTCCTGCATCTTTTCAATCTTCCCGGCTATGGCCTCAAATTTCTTACTCATTGAGTTCATCCTCCAAGATCCAATCTACTAGCTCTTCCAAGTTATGCTTCACTATCTTCTTTCCAGTTTTCACAATTGGACCTTCTTCTCTCTTTCGAATCTTCTCAGTTAGTGCTACCGTTATTAGCTCTTCTTTGTTTATAAGGCCTTTGTTTACTTTCTCGGTCAAAGACATGTAACTCCTACATTATCTGGATCGACTTCTTCATCAGTAATCTCTTCGGGTTTATCATCTGCATCCTTTGATTCATTATGTGCTTCTCTACGTTTTTTGCTCTCTACTATCTTGAAATATTCATCTGAACCATAAACTACATCTGAACCATAAATCAAATCAGGCCGTTCCACTGCAACCAATGCTGCAACTCCAGTGACACCTTCTAATCCTGTATTTGGCTTTGATTCTGGTCTTATTTTTGGCTCTGGTCTTGTATCCGGCTCAGCAGAATCTTCAGAAGAATCATCAGACCCCGTCCTCTCTCTACGTGGAGGCATCGGTGTCATTCCCTTAACATAATTCCAATCATTTTTGTCTTCATCCCAAACCAACATCTCACCCTTATCTTTGTTCAAGATCCTTATTCTTCTACCTTCAATAGTGACTGCTCCATCATCATCCGTTATTAGATCTTCAGCAAGGACTTTGATTCCTTTTTTGAGCACATCACTTAATTCACCATCGCCAAACTTTGATTTCTTTATTTTGTCCGTGACAACAGAATAAGCTTCTTGTTCAGGAGTTAATTCTTTATCAGCCCTTTCTTCTGCAATCCTGACTCTTTCCTCCAAAGGTTTGATCATCTCCTGCCATTCCATCTTTTGTTCAAGCTTCTCCATCTTAGTAGTCATCTTATCGAGGTCACGTTGGGTCTCATGCAATTCCTCTTTAACGTCAGCAACTTCATCAGAATCATCGTCGTCATCGTCATCGTCATTTCTAGTTCTAGCCCTTTGTAAATTATCCAAGAACTTCATCTTCTGTTCTCGCTCAATTGCTTTATCTAAAGTACTATCAAAAGATCCCTCATTTCCATCATCTCCGCCCTGACCAATTTGTTCAATATCATAGGCCTTACGAATCTTCGGTGACAAATATACATCATGTTCACGAGCCCATGATTCCAAAAATGTCTTGAATTGACGAGTATTTATCCAGCCTACTTGCTTTGCACAATAAATCAGGTCATCAACAACCATTGGATCTCTGGATCTCATCAAACTGAGGAACTCTTTTCGACGGTCCTTTTTCATATTATGCTCTTTTATTGCATCTTCCAAGTTCACAAGATAGTTCGGTGCATTGTAATCATCATCCTCATCGTCTTCCTCAGGAGATTTCTTCTTCTTTTTAGGCTTTTTCTTGGTTAGGAGGGGGGGTGGGTCTCCAGCATCATAGCACTCCTGTGTGAGTCTCTTCCCATGAGACCTATAATGACCCACTAATCCAATGAAAGATGTACCAGAGTAATCACATTCCATACAACTATATACATCTTCTTCGGAGTACTCAGCATCTTTATCTACATTATTAGTACTATTATTAGATGCCTTAGAGTACTGTTCTTCCTCAGAGTCCACATTAGTCTCTATATCTTTATCGTAGAGTTGTTCCGAGTTATCCAAAGTTATATCGTCATCCACTATTTCTTCTTCAAACTCTTCCATATCTTCTTCCAATGTTTCTATATCTCCTGTCATTTGAATTGACTCCAACATGTTTTAATCGTCAATGTACTTGTATCTTTTGTTAAACTATTCATGATTAAACTGTATCTCCTACTGTTTATCCCCTAGTAATCTGTTAAACTCATCGACCCCAAGGACACGACTCAGCATCTCCAACTCCTCTCGGGTTTGACTCTTCTGTTTCTTAGCTTCCATATGCCGAATGAACTCTAGGATGGGATAAGCTCTTTCCCCACACTTAGGACAGGAATTCAATCTCGGCCTTAAGATCTTTCTTAGGAGATCTAAAAGAGGTCTGTTTGTACTCATTAGTCTATTTGTATTCATTTTATTTCAATCCATAAAGCTTTGCTGTACATTCACTATCGGACCACATATAGAGAGTGCGGATTTGAAGGAGCTTAATAGACTCTGTTGGTGCCAAATCTATGGGACTGGTGGTTATGTTATCTCGATTGACCTCAATGAATAACAACCCCTTACCGAAGTTCCTTATCTCCACTGAGATCCACGGCAAGCTGGACTCAGTCTTCCTGTTGATGATGGTGGTCTCAGTGGTGACAGTATAGGTTCTGTTATAATGATCACCATTGGGGATTTGTTTTACCAACTTATGTAGCATTCCAGCTATATCATTCTGAGTGGCAAAGGTAGCCAAATCTAAAGCATAAGGTCGTGAGTCCTTCATCTCATCAATCTTACTTCGCCCTGACAATTATGTTATCTCCCGCTTGACTTTCATCACTCTATTTTTTCCCTGCCAATCAGTCCACGAAATTTCCTCGGTATTGGTAGATTTCACTCCACCGGCCTGACCACGAAAACCTTGTAGTCTAGATCTAATCTTTTCAATAATCATGCCCGGATACCAGATCCTTTGCCCATAAAATACTTCACTGACTTCTTCTGTCTTCATCTATAATGCCTCCCATTTCTATTCTGAACGTTATAGAACTCACCAACCACTGCTGAGTCACTCTTTTTGGGGCTTTGATGTTTATGATCCTTAACCATATCAGGTCTTTCTTTTGCTACCATATCTGCAACGCCACTAGCCCCCATTCGTTCTCGAACTTCAGCTTTCTTTGCAAGTATCCATTCAGGGGGTTTATAGAGTAGCTTCTCAACAAGATCTAAGACCTTATTGACTGTCTTATCAGTGATTCCGTGATTCTCTTTCTGTCGTTTCCAAAATCTCATTTTTCTATCTCCTTACATCGCTTGGATCGTGGGCGATACTTAGACTATAGATTGATCTCCTAAGACCATTCCTGACTCCTCTTCGTCGGGTCTTTAACAATCCAATCTCTTGAAGTTGAGGAAAGAACTTTTGTTTTAGGCTTCCTGCCTTGCATCCCATAATCTCAGAGATCTCATCAATGGTCAATCCATCACGATTTTGTGGTTGTGAGAGAGTGAGTGCTAACCCCCTAGCACCTTTCCCTCCCAAAGCATGAATCTTCTTGAGTAGTATATTATCAAATGAAGCAATACCAATACAATCGTTGTTCTTTTCATTTGTCATTTTTTTATTCCTCTACGTATTAAGTTTACAAATAACTTATAAAGATATTTGTTCTAGTGTTATTCGTTCGTTTGTTCGAACAATCAATGAAAATGAAGAAAATGAGGAAACGTTGTGAAAGAAAGTTTCAAGATTACCATCCTAGCAGACTCTTATAGGCGTTGTGAAGAGATCGGCGAAATTTTACGAAAGCACTATGATGTTGTTATCAACACGGGCATAAATGAAAATACACGCCCACCCAATATGGGAAAATGGCGCGGATACTTCACTGTTGTCTTAGAGGAGGACAACGAAGATGAGTGATCTCATTGATGAATGGTGTGGGATTGTCGAACCTTATATTGATACTCCTAAGAGCTTCATTGAGGGTGCTGGCATCTTTATCACATCAACCTTACTTGGAAGATTTGTTGAATGTTCAATTATGCCCTCTAAGAGACCAAACACTTGGAACGTAATAAGCTCCATTCCGGGCAGAGCTAGAAGATCCAGCATACAATCTATGGCCGATAAAGTGATTCATAGAGCTTTGTATGGTTATCATCAACATATTGGGCTCAAAGAGATTTTCAGAAGCGAGAAGAAGCAGAAAGCTTATGATGATCTTGACAATTCCGCAAAAGCACAAAAAGATAAAGAATATCAATGGAAGGCTGTTCAACTCACTCAAATTGAAGAAGGAACCGCACCGGGGATAGCTGATAGAATTACAAACATGCCCTTCAAAGAACTCAGGCTATGTTCGACTGAGATGTCTGCGGTCTTTCAAAAGATGGCTTTGAAATATAACCTTGGAGTAGAGGCTTTATTCAGTAAAATGTACTATGGGGAACCCGGCTCAATCCTATTGAGTGGTGGTGGAGGAGCTCCAAGGATGAGATTGATTCCTCCTAATTTGTATGTGACTATGTTCTCAGGAATGCAAGAACCTAAACAATGCATCACCGAACATATGATTCGTCAAGGCCTCCTTCGAAGAATGGTCATTGATTACAAACCTGATTTATCAGACCGTTGGAGTCCTCCTTTGAACCTCGATAGAAAGTTTGTAGATCCAAAACTAGAGAAATATGCAGATAAATTACTTGAGATTATGAAACGACTATCTCGGCTTACTCATGAAGGAGAATCAAAATTAGATTTGATGTTCTTTCCTGATGTCTATGATTCTATTAACTCTTATTCTGAAAAATTAGATAAGGAGCTAGATAACAGCCCCAACTTAACAACCATCTATAAACAATCATTCTGGGAACATTTAGCTAAGTTTTCAATAAATCGAAGAATAGCTAGGTTTGATAATAAGATTAGTACATTATCGGCTTTTGATTTGACTACATTAATGGTAGAAGAAAGGGATTACAAAAAGTCAATTAATTATTTGACTCCAATTGAAAAGAATGTTCCTTACATTATAGAATCAATAGGAACAGTTGAGATTGATATGCCATCTAGAGAGAGCAGCATTGAGAGAGTTTATCGTTATATACAAGAAAGTGGAGTGGATGGCATCCTAAGAATGAAACTATACAGGAAGCTTGGAAACGTTCTTTCAGAGGACTTAGATAAATTCACTAAGACCTTGGTGACCCAAGGACGTGTTTGCGTTGTCCCACAAAAAGACAAAAAGGGTGGAGGGGTGAGATACAAAGATGTTCGAGATTGAAAAAAGATCTATACTAATGAGCATTAGTATAGTTACCAAATTTATGAGAAAATTGAGAAAGAGGTCAGAAAGTGTCCTCCAAAACTATGTAACTATACTAATGATACCTTTTTACATTAGTATAGTTAGAACCATGAAGACTTTGTTAGACTCAAATATTTTGGTTCAAAACAACTATACTAACTATACTATATATAAAGAAGAAGAGAGAAGATTAGTAGAGATAATAGAAGATAATAGTGTAAATTCCACTAAACTTGAACTTGACTCTTTGATTAGTATAGTTAGTATAGATAACATAGTTAACTATTCGGAGGTCCCAACATCATGACCACGTCATCGATAAATAAAGCAATTGTCAACGAGATCGAGTTCATGTCCACGTGGAGTGGCAAATCCGTTGAGTCAGTGAATGCTGTGTACGTTAGCTATTACAATGCTCCAAGCACTGACCTGAATGCAAAGAAATGGGGGTTAGACCATCTACTGAGAGCCCATGAATCTTTGAGAATCAGTCGACTCGTTTGTGATTATTGGAGGGATAATAAGAAATGATGTCTCAAATTATAAATTCCGGTAACTTTACCGAAATTTATAATTCATACAATATTATTGATTCGGGTAATTTTACCGAAATCAATAATTCATACAAAATCGTGGAGGCCTTCAAATGAAACGATTAGCAGACAGTTTTGCAAAGCGAGATCTCAAACGTCAAATCAAGATCCTCGAAGATAGACTGGAAAAGTTACAACGCGAACGACGACCAGTTGCATTGAAATTGAGTCCAACATGGCGCGCTTTGTTTTACAATCCTGAATTTGAAGAAATACTCATTGAGATTGATGAAGGGATTCGATGGTGTGAGATCGGGATTCGTGACTTGCAAAGAACATTGGAGTTGATAAAATGAAACTAGACAGGATATTGCGTCTGCGTCGTGCGCCCTTGCGTCTTTTACTCTCAACAATGGTTGACACTTGGGAAAGAAGTGTTGACTACTGCGTTGACCAACTTACAAAGGAGGTGAAAAATGAATGAGTGAAACGAAAAGGAAGATAAGAGAGGCACTTGCTAAAAATGCTCCTAGATTTGATAACATGAGTAAAATCTTAATGAAATTAGATCCGGTGTCAGATGATTTTCTAAAAATATTGGATGGTAAAACCAATAGTGAGCTTGAGAATCTTGTAGACACTATAGATAGGATTGAGAAGATTGAGAAGATGGAACTTGGACTCCAAGTTAGTTTGATGTTACAACTTCAAGATATGATCAAACGTATTGAAAAGATAGAGTCTCAAATGGAATCAAAGAAATAAACTAGCCCTCGTTTGAGGGCGCTCTCTCTTTTTTTTGTAAACAAAACACATTTAAGTAATCGACCAGTATTAATGTTTGACAAAGAAGTCAGAGGATTTTGAAAAATGGATTTAGAAGACAGGGGCCTTGTGCCCATGAAGAAACGGTTTATGGAAGATAACATGCGTGGGGCTTTGCAGTTTAGAGAAGGTTTCGTGTGGTTCAGAGTCATCAAAAGACGCCCTGTATTCTATAAACCTTGGCCCCTAATCACGAACGATGGTGACGACGTAGATCTCGCCCCCGGTGGAGCTCAGGGCGAAGTTTGGTTCCGTGACCCCAGAAACCCGCAGACAGATATTTTGCACCTAGATACAACCACCCGCTCAGGCTTTGCTTGGTTTTTGCACGGTAGTTTTGGGGTCAAACCCAGTAACATCAGAATTTATCTAAGATTTCCTGAAGGTGATAATATCCCCGGCAAATTTCCTTCAGTAGATCCAGTTCGACCTACGCAGGGAGATGATCTAGGTTATATCAGCTATGAGAACAGTCCTTTTGAGATCCCAACGGATGCGGTGGAATGCGTGATTCCCCCACTTGAGCATCTAGGGGCCGAATTTTACAATCAAGAAACTACTCCTGCACCAGTTGGTATCAGAAATACCCAACCTGTTGTACATATTGATTTTTGCTTATACTTTATTCAAATATTTAGGCCGGGAACTCATCCCGAACTTATCGCCGATATGGCATCGGGCAAAAAGAAATGCAGATTCCTGACGGTTGGCTTTGGTGACCAGTGTCATGACTTTGGCGATCAATTAGAAGCGGATTGGAGAATAGAACCGCAAGGAATTGAAGAATCGATGGGAGGTCGATATTAATGCCACTTGATAAAGAAGATATCAGACAACGGACCAGAGTACTTAACGTGTGGATTACAAGTCACCTCAGAGCAGCGCCTACAGAATTTTTCACAGCGAACGTACCCGAAGGTGACATAAGATACATCACCCGAATTGAATTTTCTGGAGATCTTAACCAAACACAGCTTATAGAAATCTTCAAGTCATTGGAAGACGGAGTAACCTATGAAACCAAGTTTCTCATTAATATTGCTGCTGCGGATAGAAGACAGATCCCAGAAGGAGCTTATGATATCGAAAACCCGGTGATTTCACTTAGCGGAGGAGAAAATCTTGCTGCTTCAGTGTTGATTGCGGGAACATCGTTAGCGACTTCGATTACATTTTGGGACGGTGAGATATAAATGTCAGTGACTTTTGATCATGAAGAGATTAATGCTAAGCTCGAAGGGTTTGAGAAACAAAAGGAAGCCTTAGAAATCGAGATCGACTTCTGGAAAAGGATTCTAGCCATGATACCACCTGCGGAGGTATAAGGGGGGACTTAGTTGGTAAGTGAGCAGATAAATTTTAGATACGAAATTGAAGAAGGAACCACTGTTAGGTTGGGTTTTAGAATCAGAAAGCCCGGGAAGTTAACAAAAGGATTTATGCACTTCCCTGATGGTTGCGTGAGTGCGGTTTTGGTGCGTATGTTGATTTCTTCCAAACATGCTGGTGGAATTAGACAAGTTTGTCCAGTTGGACAAAATTTCATAGCCTTGAATGATTCGGAATGGGAATTTACTTTAGACGAATGGGTGGTGAAGGAAGACGTGATTTTGGTTGATATGGAGAATCAAGGTCAAGAACCTCATCAGATTTCAGTTATTATCACTCGTTGGTCTGATGTTCCTACGGACTCGGAATTGGCAGCCAAAGAAGTAATTGATAAACTTAAAAGGAGTAGAACTCAATGAGCGAAGATACTTTCAGAGTTATGGAATCAGGAACTGTTCCTACAGCAGATCGAATAACACATGATCGCCCTGATTACTCCGGTGAGAACTGGAAATCAGGAGCCACTTGGTCGCGAAGAGAACTTAGAGACAATGAGGTATGGAAGTCATTCTCTCTCGTGCACAGTGCTATACCTTCTCCTTACGCATGGGTTGCAACTACATTGGTTCAGAATGGTACTTCACATATGATTGATATCAGTACAGGGTTAGCAATGCCTTATGCTGTTCCGCTCGGTTACGAACTTGAGATTATTACTCAAAGAGGGTCTTGGAATCAAAATGCAGTGGGGAGAATCTATCTTCCTACAGGTGCTTTAATTCTAGAATGGTATATTGCTCAATATGCTCTCTATTACGAAGAGACTGTAAAGATGATGTCTACTATTGATTTCGATCCCACTGCTACTACTGCAATAACTGTAGACTTCACAGTTACAGAATTGAATGCGGGAACTATGAATGGTTTTGCTTCTTTGAATTGTATCCTACGACAGATAAATACTCCTCCAATTAAGGATAAAGATGTTAGGTGTAAGTTTTGTGGTCATATTGAGAAGGGAGTATCATTGGATACTTGGAGGTTAAAGTGCCCAAAGTGTGACAAGATTACATTATATACAATCCTTAATAAGGTGGTGAAAGATTAAAATGACAGCTGAGGAGCCAGTGACAGAAGATATTGAAGCGATCGTTGAGGAAGAACAAGATCCAAAGTTCACCCAAATCAATTTGCTATTGTTAGTTCTAGTTGCAGCACTAGGAGAGCAGGTCGGAGTTGCGATTGGCGGAGATATTATTCTTGACATCCTCCCATCAATGCCCCAAGCATCAATGGAGATATTCGTTTGTTTGTTTGCAATGTTCATGATTGCTTGGTATTCAAGGGAGTACTTCCGAAGGAAATGAAACAAAAACAGGATGGTGAGTTCTGTCATCTATCGTATCAGGCATAATCTATCACTAGAGTCTTCATCATCCTGTAACCCACCAAGGGGTTTGGTTAAACTTTTTTTAGTCCCCCCGGATTGATTCATAGTGTTCATTAACCCAACCCCACCCTTTACTAGGTGATGTTTGAAGACACGAATGGGCTAAGTTGAAGCATTTTGACCCATCGCTAAGGTAATACGTCACAGAGTGACCTGATGATGGTCTGAACTTTCCATTGAGATGGGCAATGGCTGTTACTCGCAGGTTTTATTCACCTAAGCTTCAGGCCCCGTGACATCTTCTTTCATCACCAACGATCTTCTATCTTCCCTGCTATAGGTAAACTGTATTTTTGAGGGAAAGAATTTCTTTTAGAATTTCATTATACTAACATTCGTTATAGTTTTTATCAAGGCTTTGATAGAGGTAAAAGATGGGGTTTTACGTTAAACTTTTACGTAAAACATTTATGGGGTAAGCCCCTTTAGTGATAGTGAGATGTTATGAGTATAGCAGAATGGATTAGGAATCATTTACTTGAAGTGAAGGAGGATTATCCCTACAATATGTGGAAGATCTATGTCAAGGAGACTGGATTCCTCAGATGTAGCTATGGATCTTTTAGAACAAATGTTTGGTGGCTTAAGAAATCAGGGTTGATAACAAAGACTAGGACCTTGAAGAAGAAGGATAGCCCAATTAGGCGCAATTATTATGCTGCCACAGCGAAAGGATCTAAAGTTAACTCAATTGTTTGGAGAAGCGCCTACAAGGCTTATCGGAAGTGGAAGTAAGAAATCTAATAATCGTAAGATCCTAAAACATTGCCCTCAAAGACTTCAAGAGAAGACACAGTAGTATTGATATAAGTCCTATGAAGATCTATTGTAACGGATTTTACATCCCTGAAATTATAGTTATACCATATCCTAGCGTACATCTTGCCATCGAATATTGAATTGAGTTCTTTGTTGAAGTCTGGATTCCATCCTATTGTTAATGCTATTTCGTAAGTACCTGAATATATTCTCTCTATATAATAGTACTCGCCCGGGACCTTCCAGTAGCGCATAATTCCATCCGTTATCCTTTCTCTAAGGAATGTAATCTCAGTTGACAAGTATTTCTCTGGATTGGTTGAGTTGATGACAATTGAATAATTAACGTAATATGTTATTGGAGTTGTTACATTTCCTACGTCGAACTCTATGTAAGCGTACTGATCGACCCTATTTGTATAATTCTGATCGAGCCATTGGTAATCAGTTGTTATACTGAACGAACCCCTATCCCTTCCTGTGTCTCCAATGCTTCCATTTACTATTATGAATGATCCGTCTTGTGCTAACGCAAATCCGGGAGTACTAGAACTGTAATAGAAGTCACCGACCTGTACAACATATTCTATGTCATCGGCATAGATTAAAGGATCTAACTTTGGCATATCCCCTGTAACAGGATCTACAACAGGAGGTATAGAACCTGCGGTAAGCCCAATACCTATGATGACCGCAAAGACGACACTTAAGATTGCCTTCCTCTTTCTATTCATTTTCTTCACCTATTTCCTTAAGTACCTGAACGTTGAAATATCTTTCTCTTATGCTGTATATGTAAGACGACAGCCAAGGATTTCTATATCACTAGCATCTCGATTTTCCCACCTTGCCATAAATATCTGTCCCTCTGTAACTGCTATACCACTCCATTCTGTTTGAAGATATACCACATCATGAGGTTGTCCTGCTTGAGTAAAACTTCGAGTAGCTGCCCATGAGCTTGATTCAGAACCTACAGTAATAACCCGATAGGTCGAAGTGTAATCAATTGCAGTAAAATTATCAGGCCAATGCAAAATGAATGAAATTGTAACTGTCCCAGTCTTAGGAATCGTACATGCGAAATTAGTGTAATCACTGGTAGTCAAAAGTATCCCACCGTGACCAGCAGAGGCTTCAACAATACCATTGGTCGCAGTGACGGGGACTGAAATTAGGTCAACCCCAGAACCTTTGTATTTACCACCACAGGTTATATCCCCACTCGTTCCTATCGTTGTAACTGAAGTAATTGCTCCGGCAAAGTTCATAGCCCCAGAAACATCTAAAGCATAAGTCGTATCACATATCGTGACACTTTTTCCGTCGCCCGAAAACCATGCAGCATAAGATGTTCCAAAGTCTGTATAGTCTGCTGGGAAATGGACATGTACGCCTCTTAAAACAGGGGCGTTAGCATCCCTAGTTAGACCATCCCAATCTAAATAGATACCATAATAGGTCGCTGTGGTGCTCATAGCAAAAGCACCATAACTATACATTCCCATCTGTGATTTGTTTTGAGTCAATTCTGTCAAATTATGTTGTAAGGCTCTGCTATTGTCGGAAGGTGCCCCATAGAAAAACAATCCTCGTATAGTAGCATCATGGTCAATTGAAGCAAATGTCGCCCCAGTTATTTCAATTCCAGTAACAGTACAACCCGCACCAGTCGCAGGGTCTAAATTACCTAAACCCATCTTTATACCTCTCCATGTGCTCCCCGCTACTAGATTCGCACTTGGGTCTATAGTGATTATGTCCTTAGTTCCTGTTCCTGCGGGGTTGAGATCTATACAGGCTAAAGCACCTGTCAAATCCAATTCGCCCGTCATTGAGATATTAGTAGGAGTAGCAATCGCCCCGGATAATGTGAGTCCTACAAAGGTAGGACTAGAAGCCTGAAGTACGTCTTGGTCCATATCATGCCCATCAACCTGATCTACGTTAAGATTGGGAACTACAGTTGTAGAAGTGATAACGAAGGGTGGAGTCCCTATCGCTAA